>Ga0233385_1000181_pt1 | contig 35751 bp, 31 predicted proteins | sample ElkDunMinimDraft_16_FD_191543 | JGI IMG/M metagenome (GOLD analysis project Ga0233385, IMG submission 191543) | Fecal eukaryotic communites from dung pellets of Tule Elk in California, USA - Elk Dung G36 | ecosystem: Host-associated > Mammals > Digestive system > Large intestine > Fecal | place...
CTGGCGGGCATCGCGAGCGCCCTCCGCGAGCGCGGGCAACCGGTGGTCGCCGGGTTCTCGACCCATGCCGACTGGGACCACGTCCTGTGGCATCCGGGCCTGGGCGACGCCCCCCGGTACGGCACGGAACGCTCCGCGGCCTACGCCGCGGACCTGCTCGCGCGGCCCGACTGGGAGGCGCTCGTGGCCGACGGGCTGCCACCCGAGTTCGCCGACGACATCCCGATGGACCTGCTCGGCCGCCTGACCGGGCTGCCGTCCGCGACGACGTACGTCCCCTGGGACGGTCCGCGAGTACGCATCATCGAGCACCGGGCGCACGCCCCGGGCCATGCGGCGCTCCTGGTCGAGGACCACGGCGTCCTCGTCGCCGGCGACATGCTGTCCGACGTCCTGGTCCCGATGCTCGACCTCGCGGACGCGGACGACCCGATCGAGGACTACCTCGCGGCACTCGGGCTGCTCGAGGAGGTGGCGGACCACGTCGACGTCCTCGTTCCCGGTCACGGGTCCGTCGGCGGGCCGGGCCAGGTCCGCGCGCGGATCGAGCAGGACCGGGCGTACGTGCTCGCCCTGCGGGCCGGCGAGGACCCGCTCGACCCGCGGATCGGGCCGTCGGCCAGGCCAGGGTGGGAATGGGTGCGCTTCGTGCACGAGGGGCAGCGCGAGCGCCTCGCCCGGTGACGCCCGCCCGGCGACGCGGTCAGGTCAGGAGCTGCCGCCGGTCCCCCGCGCGCCCTGCCCGTCCCGGCCCTCGTGCGAGCCCTGCCCTTCCTGCTCCTGCTCGGCGTCCTGGGCCGACAACGGCGTCGCGATGTCCTCGAGCGACTTCTGCTCGGCGCCGACGCCGAGGAAGGCGGCCGCGATCCCCGCACCGATCATGAGTGCCGCGCCGATGTAGTAGCCGATCGCGATGCCGGTGATGTCGCCCTCGGCGCTGGCCGACTCGATGAGCCGCCCGAACAGCAGCGGACCCGTGATGCCGCCGACCGCCGTGCCGACCGCATAGAAGAACGCGATGCACAGCGCCCGCGTCTCCATCGGGAACACCTCGCTCGCCGTGAGGTAGGCCGAGCTCGCGCCCGCCGACGCGATGAAGAACACCACCATGCCGAGCAGCGTGAGCGTCCACGCCGTGAGCCCGCCGAGCATGAAGCCGGCGACGGCGAGCAGGACGCCCGAGGCGATGTAGGTGCCGGAGATCATCGGCACCCGCCCGACCTTGTCGAACAGCGGGCCGAGCGCGAGCGCGCCCAAGAAGTTGCTCACCGCGAACAGCGCGATGTACGCGCCGGTCTGGTCCACGCCCAGGAAGGTCTGGAGCGTGTCGCCGAACGTGAAGAAGAACGCGTTGTAGAGGAACGCCTGGCCCACGAACAGCGCGAGGCACAGAACCGTGCGGCGCGGGTAGTCGGAGAAGACCGTGCGCGCGATGCGCGGCAGGCCGATGCTGTGGCGCTGCCGGACCGTGATCGAGCCCTCCGGCTCCGCCAGCTCGACACCGTCGGCCTCGGCGACGCGCCGCTCGATGCCGGTGACGATCTCCTCGCTGTCCTGCTCGCGCCCGTGGATGAACAGCCAGCGCGGGCTCTCGGGCACGTGACGGCGCACGAACAGCACGGCCAGCCCGAGCACGGCTCCGAGCGCGAAGCACAGCCGCCAGCCCAGCCACGCCGGCACGAGCTCCGGGTTGAGCAGCGGGATGGTCAGCAACGCGCCGCCGGCGGCGCCGATCCAGTAGGACCCGTTGATCGCGATGTCGATCCGGCCGCGGTACTTCGCGGGGATGAGCTCGTCGATCGCGGAGTTCACCGCCGCGTACTCGCCACCGATGCCCATGCCCGTGACGAACCGCATCGCGTAGTAGTAGAGCGGGTTCATCGAGAACGCCGTCAGGGTCGTGCCGACGAGGTAGACGAGCAGCGTGGCGATGAACAGCCGCTTGCGCCCGAACCTGTCGGTGAGCTGACCGAAGAGCAGCGCACCCAGGCACGAGCCGGTGACGTACACGGCACCGGCCATGCCGATGTCGGCGCTGGTGAGCCCGAGCCCGGTCTCCCCCTTGAGCGCCTCGGACAGGTTGCCGACGATCGTGACCTCGAGCCCGTCGAGGATCCAGACCGTCCCTAGCCCGATCACGATCATCCAGTGCCAGCGCGCCCAGGGCAGGCGGTCGAGGCGTGCGGGGATGTCCGTCGTGATGGTGCCCAGTGTCGTGGCGCCACTCTTCGTCGAAGGCATGGTCCACGTTCTACCGCTCGGCCGACCAGCCCGCATGCGCAGCGGCAACACCCTCCGAACCGAGCCACTGCGGCCCGTGAGACCGCGCGTCAACAGATGCGGGCGACCACGTCTGCCCACACGCTCGAAGCAGCACCGAGACCCGCGAACGAAGGAGAGCACCCATGCGAGCCGTCGTCTACCGAGGCCCCTACGACGTCGCCGTGACCGACGTGCCCGACGCGCGCCTGATCGAACCGTCCGACGCGATCGTGCGCATCACGACCACGAACATCTGCGGGTCGGACCTGCACATGTACGAGGGCCGCACGACGGTCGAGGAGGGCAAGGTCCTCGGTCACGAGAACATGGGCGTGGTCGAGGAGGTCGGGCCCGGCGTCAACCGCATCAAGCCCGGGGACCGGGTCAGCGTGCCGTTCAACGTCGCCTGCGGCACGTGCCGCAACTGCACCCACGGGTGGACGTCCTACTGCCTGCGCACCAACCCGACCGACGGCGTCGACGGGGCGGCCTACGGGTACGCGAACATGGGCCCGTACGACGGCGGCCAGGCGGAGTACCTGCGGGTCCCGTACGCGGACTTCAACCTCCTCGAGCTGCCCGCGGGCACCGAGCACGAGTCCGACTTCACGATGCTCAGCGACATCTTCCCCACCGGGTGGCACGGCGCCGAGATGGCCGGCGTCTCCCCCGGTGACGACGTCGTCGTGTTCGGCGCGGGCCCGGTCGGGCTGCTCGCGGCCCACAGCGCCCTGATCCGTGGGGCGGCCCGCGTCTTCGTGGCCGACAAGGAGGCCGACCGCCTCCGGCTCGCCGACCAGATCGGCGCCATCCCCGTCGACATCGGCCAGGGCGACCCGGTCGAGCAGATCATGGAGCACACGCTCGGGCGCGGCACCGACTGCGGGATCGAGGCCGTGGGCTACCAGGCGCACGACCCGTCGGGCGACGAGCACCCCGAGCTCGTCCTCGACAACCTGGTCCAGGTCGTCCGTGCCACGGGCGGCATCGGCGTCGTCGGGGTGTACGTGCCGCAGGACCCGGGCGCGCCGACCGAGGGGGCCAAGGAAGGGCGGGTCGGTTTCGACTTCGGGACGGCGTTCACCAAGGGGCAGCACTTCGGCACCGGCCAGTGCCCTGTCATGAGGTACAACCGCCAGCTCCGGGACCTGATCGTGGCCGGGCGGGCGCGGCCCTCGTTCCTCGTGTCGCACGAGCTCACGCTCGACGAGGCGCCGACGGGCTACGACCGCTTCGACAAGCGCGAGGAGGGCTGGACCAAGGTGCTGCTCCACCCCGCCGCCTGAGCACGCCGTGTTGCTCCTCGTGTCGCGTGTCGTCCCGACCGAACCCAGAATCACCAGTAAGGGGACATCGAGACTCGAGGTGAACCACCGTGACGCTGGACAGGACCCCGGAGAAGGCCCCGGAGAGCTCCCGCTACGCCGTCGTGACCGGCGCGTCCAGCGGCATCGGGCTCGAGATCGCCCGTGAGCTCGTGGACCGCGGGTACCAGGTGATGGTCACCGCCGAGGACGACCAGCTCGAGACGGCCGCGCGCGAGCTGTCGGCGACCGGTCGCGGCGTCGAGGCCGTGCGCGCCGACCTGACGACGCGCGAGGGCGTGGAGACGCTCGTCCACGCGGCGTCGACGGCGGTGTGGCCCGTGGACGTCCTCGTCCTCAACGCCGGGATGGCGGCACCCGGACGGTTCGTGGACACCGCCCTCCAGGACGACCTGGACACCGTCGCGCTCAACGTCACGGCCGTCGTGCACCTCGCCAAGAAGCTCATCCCGGAGATGGTGCGGCGCGGCGAGGGCAGGGTGCTCGTGACGTCGTCGATCGCCGCGCTGATGCCGGCCCCCTACAACGCGCTCTACGCGGCGTCCAAGTCGTTCGAGCTGTCCTTCGCCGAGGCACTGAGGCACGAGCTGAAGGACACCGGGGTCACCGTGACGGCGCTCATGCCCGGGCCCACCGACACGGAGTTCTTCCGCGCGAACGACATGGAGGACACGCCGCTGGGCCGCGGCCCCAAGGACGACGCGGCCAAGGTCGCCAAGGATGCCGTCGACGCGATGTTCGCGGGCAAGGACAAGGTGGTCGTGCACTCGTTCAAGGCCAAGGCGCAGGCCGTGCTCGGGTCGGTGCTGCCGCTGCCCGCCAAGGCCGCGGTGCACGGCGCGGTGTCCAAACCGGACGACGTGGAGTGACATGCGTCGCGACGAGGTGCGACCGGGCCGCCAGCCGCCGCTACGCCTCGTCGACGACGGCGCGCGCCGCGTCGTCGTAACCCCGTTCGACCTGCGCCGCCATCGCGACGAGGAAGTCGCGGACCGCAGGCCGGCAGTGCTCGGGGACGGCCTTGGCGATCTCGAGCATCCCCTCGTGCATGCGCGTGAGCCGCTCGCGCACCTCGGAGTGCGCCTTGGGCGCGGCGACGACGACGAGGGAGCGCCGGTCGGTCGCGTGCGGGAGGCGCTCGAGGTGCCCCGAGGCGCAGAGCCGGTCCAGCAGCTTGGTCGTCGAGGCGGTCGAGATCCCGAGGTACGTCGCGAGCGCACGCGGCGTCACCGGGTCGGCGTCGCGCTCGCGCGCGATCACGTGCTGCAACGCGCGCAGGTCGGTCAGGTTCATGTCCATGTCGCGGCTCGCCCGCAGCCGCATGGCCTCGTCGGCGCGGCGGAACACTCGGAGCGACTCGAGCAGATCCCGAGGCTCGGAGTCCTCGTCGCCGTACCAGTACGGCTCGGTGTCGACTCTCACGCCGACATGCTAACTGTTTCCGTGGCTAGTATCTTGCGTGGCTAGCAATTACTCCCGGAAGGAGGTGGCTGATGAATCCGGCTCTCGAGGCGACGAACGCCTCTGCCGCCGACGTGCTCGTGGCCCGCACACTGGAGGCCGGGGACGCCGGCTCCCGGGTCTGGGGAGCACTGCGCTCCACGGCCGAGGGCGGGCGGCGCATCCGCCCGCGGGTACTGCTGAGCGCCTACGACGACCTGGCCGGCTCGACCCCGCTCGAACCGCGCGACGTCGCCGAACGGGTCGCTGGGGCCGTCGAGCTGCTGCACATCGCGTTCCTCGCGCACGACGACGTCATCGACGACGACCTGACCCGCCACGGGCGCGACAACGTCGCAGGCGCCTACACGGCACAGGCCCGCCGGGCCGGGGCCTCCCCCGCCGACGCGCACTCCTACGGCGTCGCGGCGGGGATCCTCGCCGGGGACCTCGCGCTGGCCACCGCGTTCCGGCAGATCGCCCTGAGCGGTGCCATGCCCGACGCCATGGCGGACCTGCTCGACCTGTTCCACGCGACGCTGCACATCACCGCGGACGGCGAGCTGTCCGACGTGTGGCTGGGCCTCGACCGCCCCGCCGCCGACGCCACGAACCTCACCGAGGTGCTCGCGACCGCGGAGCGCAAGACCGCCGTCTACACCTTCGAGCTCCCGTTGCGGGCCGCGGCCGTCCTCGCCGGACGCCGCGAGCTGGGCCCTCGGCTGAGCGACCTCGGCCGCACCCTCGGGGTCGCCTTCCAGCTCCGCGACGACCTCGAGGGCACGTTCGGCGACCCTGCCGTGACCGGCAAGAGCGCGACGTCGGACCTGCGCGAGGGCAAGCACACGGCGATCGTCGCCCTCGCCCGGGCAACCCCCGCCTGGGGGCAGATCGCGGCCGTGCTCGGACGTCGCGACGCCTCGCCCGAGGAGCTGGCCCACGCCCGCGACCTGCTCGAGTCGTGCGGCGCGCGTGCCGGCGTCGAGCGCATGGTGAGCGACCTGGAGCAGTCGGCCGCCCGGCTCGCCGCCGAGCTCGGTCTCGAGCGCGTCCTGGCCCTGGTCGGGTCCGGTGCGCTGACCCACGGCAGTTCCGACCACACATCGAGGGCCGCATGATGCCGTTCCGCCGGACTCCGAACGCCGACGCCGCCTACGACGCCGTCGCCACGCGCAGCGCCGGCGTCGTGATCGACGCCTACTCCACGTCGTTCGGCTGGGCGTGCCGGCTGCTCGGACCGTCGGTCCGCGACGACGTGCGCGCGGTCTACGCGCTGGTCCGGGTGGCGGACGAGATCGTGGACGACGTCGAGGCCGACCTGACCGCCGCCCAGCGGGAGTCGCTGCTCACCGAGCTCGAGCAACAGGTCGCCGACGCGACCAAGTCCGGCCGCAGCAGCAACCTCGTCGTGCACGCCTTCGCCCGCACCGCGCGCCGGTACGGCATCGGTGCGGTGCTCGTCGACCCCTTCTTCGCCTCGATGCGCACGGACCTGACCGCCACCGACCACGACGACGCGAGCTTCGCGCGGTACGTGCACGGCTCGGCCGAGGTGGTCGGCCTCATGTGCCTGCGCGTCTTCGTCGCGGGCGACGACGACGCGTACGCCCGCCTCGCTCCCGGCGCGGCCCGCCTGGGCGCGGCCTTCCAGAAGGTGAACTTCTTGCGTGACCTGCGAGAGGATCACGACGTGCGTGGTCGCAGCTACTTCCCCGGGCTCGACGTCGACGCGTTCGACGACGGCCGGCGCGACCTGCTGCTCGACGACATCGACGCCGACCTGACGGCCGCGGCCGCCGTCGTCGGCGACCTGCCGCGCAGCAGCCGCGTGGCCGTGCGCGCCGCGCACGACCTGTTCGCCGAGCTGTCCCGGCGCCTGCGGACGACGCCGGCCGCCGAGCTGCGGTCGAGCCGCGTCCGCGTGCCCGACGCCGTCAAGGCTCGCCTCGTCCTCGGCGCGCTGGTGCGGGAGGGCGTGCGGTGAGCCTGCGCATCGTCGTCGTCGGTGGGGGGATCGCGGGCCTGGCGACCGCGGGGCTGCTGGCCCGCGACGGGCACGACGTCGAGCTGCTCGAACGCCACGACACGCTCGGCGGCCGAGCCGGCTCGTGGGCGCGTGACGGCTTCCGCTTCGACACCGGGCCGTCGTGGTACCTCATGCCCGAGGTCTTCGACCACTGGTTCCGGCTCATGGGCACGACCGCCGGCGAGCAGCTGGACCTCGTCGCGCTCGAGCCCGCGTACCGGGTGTTCTTCGAGGGCCACGCCCGCCCGTTCGACGTCGCGAACGACCGGGCGGCGAACGTCGCGGCGTTCGACGCGCTCGAGCCGGGAGCCGGTGCGCGGCTGGACCGCTACCTCGACTCGGCCCACGACACCTACGACATGGCGCTCCGCCACTTCCTGTACACGAGCTTCGCGTCGTGGCGGCCGTTCGCCGACCGTGCGGTGCTCGCGCGCCTGCACCAGCTCGCCCCGCTGCTCGGGCGGTCGCTCGAGTCGCGCGTCGCGAGGGACTTCGACGACGTGCGGCTGCGGCAGGTGCTCGGCTACCCCGCCGTCTTCCTCGGCTCCTCCCCCGACCGGACGCCGAGCATGTACCACCTCATGAGCGCCCTCGACCTGGACGGCGGCGTGCGCTACCCCCTGGGAGGATTCGCGCACCTGATCAGCGCGATGGCGGGGCTCGCGACGACCGCGGGCGTCACCGTGCGCACGTCCGCCCGGGTCACCGCGGTCACCACGGCCTCCATGTCCACCTCCGAGGGCCGTTCGACGGGAGCGGGCATCGGGTCCGGAACCGGTGCGCCGGGTCCGCGGGTACCCGCGCCGCACCGTCCCCGGGCGCGGGTGACCGGCGTGCGCTGGGTCGACGCCGACGGCCTCGAGCAGCACACCGAGGCCGACGTCGTGGTCACGGCCGCCGACCTCCACCACGTCGAGACCGACCTGCTGCCGCCCGAGCTGCGGAGCCGGCCGCCCCGCAGCTGGCGACGCGGCGACCCCGGCCCCGGCGGCGTCCTCGCGATGCTCGGCGTCCGCGGGCGCGTGCCGCAGCTCGCGCACCACTCGCTGCTCTTCACCGCCGACTGGCGGGAGAACTTCGGTGCGATCCGCGCCGGCCGGGTGCCGTCGCCGGCCTCGCTGTACGTCTGCACGCCGTCGCGCACCGACCCCACGGTCGCGCCGCCCGGCGACGAGAACCTGTTCCTCCTCGTGCCCGTCCCCGCCGACCCGTCGCTCGGGCGCGGCGGGGTCGACGGCGACGGGGACCCCGTCGTCGAGCAGGTGGCCGACGCCGCGATCGACCGCGTGGCCGACTGGGCCGGGGTGCCCGACCTGCGCGAGCGCATCGCCGTGCGCCGCACCGTCGGGCCGGGCGACTTCGCTGCCGACCTGTCGGCCTGGTCGGGCGGCCTGCTCGGGCCGGCCCACACGCTGCGGCAGAGCGCGATGTTCCGCGCGGGCAACCTGTCACGCCGCGTCGCGGGGCTGCTGCACGCAGGCGGTTCGACCATCCCGGGCGTCGGGCTCCCCATGTGCCTCATCAGCGCCGAGCTGGTCCTCAAGCGGGTGCGCGGCGACACGAGCGCCACCCCGCTGCCCGACTCCCTCACCGCGTCGCCCGAGGTGGGGGTCGGTTCGTGACACACCTGCTGTATCTCGCGCTGCTCCTGGGCAGCCTCGGCTGCATGGCACTGCTGGACCGTCGCTTCCGGCTCGTCCTGTGGTCCGCGCACCCCGTCCGCGGTGCCGCCGTCATCGCCGCGGGCACCGCCGTCTTCCTCGCCTGGGACGTCGTCGCCATCTCGCGGGGCTTCTACGAGCGCGGAGGGGCCGCGATGACCGGCGTCGAGCTCGCCCCGCACCTGCCGCTCGAGGAGCTGTTCTTCATCGTCTTCCTCTGCTACGTCACGCTGGTGCTGCATGGCCTGCTGAGCCGGGTCAGGAGGACGCCATGACGTACGCCGGGCTCGCGGTCGTGGCACTCCTCGGCTCGCTCGTCGTCGCCGTCGTCGCCGGAGCGGTACGCCGCCTGGGCGTGCGCTGGTGGGCGACGACGGCCGTGACGGCGGTCGTCCTGCTCGCCCTGACCGTCGTCTTCGACAGCCTCATGATCGCGGCCGACCTGTTCCGGTACGGCGACGGCGAGCTGCTCGGCCCGCGGGTCTGGCTCACGCCCGTCGAGGACCTCGCCTGGCCCGTCGTCGCCGCGCTCCTGCTGCCGAGCCTGTGGGCGCTGGCCACCCCCGTGAACACACCGACGACCACACCGACGACGGCGGCTCCGGCCCCGCGCGTCGCCGCCGAGGAACGCTCATGACCGCGCTCGACGCACCATCGGAACGCCCTGCGATGGCGGCGATCCGGCAGGTCGTCGGCTCCTCGCGCCCCGTGAGCTGGATCAACACGGCCTACCCGTTCGCGGCGGCCTACCTGCTCACGGGCGGGCTGGGCCGGGTCGGCGTCACCGAGCTCGTCGTCGGCACGCTGTACTTCCTGATCCCCTACAACCTGCTCATGTACGGGCTCAACGACGTCTGGGACTACGAGTCGGACCTGCGCAACCCGCGCAAGGGCGGCATCGAGGGAGTCGTGCTGTCGCGCCGCTGGCACCGGCTCACGGTCTGGTCGGCGGTGCTGAGCAACGTGCCGTTCCTGGCCTACCTGGTCGCCGTGGGCGACGCCGCGTCGACCGCCGTGCTGGCCGTGAGCGTGTTCGCCGTGGTCGCGTACTCGGCGCCCGGGCTGCGGTTCAAGGAACGGCCCGTGCTCGACTCGGTCACGTCGAGCACCCACTTCGTGAGCCCGGCCGTGTTCGGGCTCGCGCTGGCGGGCGGGGCGCTCAGCGTCCCGGTCGTGGCGTCGCTCGGCGCGTTCTTCCTCTGGGGCATGGCGTCACAGGCGTTCGGCGCGGTCCAGGACGTCACCCCGGACCGCGCCGCGGGCATCGGGTCGATCGCCACGTGGCTCGGCGCCGCCCGCACGGTCCGTGTCGCGATGGCGCTCTACCTGGCTGCCGGGCTCGTCGTCCTGTTCACCGGGTGGCCCGGCGCGCTGGCCGCCGTGCTCGTGGTCCCGTACCTCGTGAGCATCGCGCCCTTCCGCAACCTGGCCGATGCCGAGTGCGAGCAGGCGCACGCGGGCTGGCGACGGTTCCTCTGGCTCAACTTCGCGACCGGGTTCCTGGTCACCCAGCTGCTGATCTGGATCTCGCTGGCCGGGTGACCGTCGGCGTCACGCGCGCCGCGCGACGACCGGGTGCGGCACGACGGAGTAGACGTGCGCCGAGGCGAGCGCGAGCCACGCCCAGCCGGCGACCACCGCGACCCAGATCAGGCCGACGCCGGCAGATCCGAGCGCGACGCCGCCCGCGAAGCCCAGGACGACCAGGGCACCCAGGACGAACGACACCGCCGCCCGACCGCGCTCGCCCTGGTCGCGGCACCAGGCGCCGTGCGCGAACGCGGCCGCGGCGAGGGCGATGAACCCGACCGCACCGAACAGGAGGTGCAGGATCCCGCTGGTCGAGAAGGACCCCTCCTCGGACCCGGGCGGGAACCCGGCGGTGGCGTCGGGCGGGAAGATCGCCGACAGCACCAGGCACACGCCGTAGACGGCGGTGAGCACCCCGATCGCCAGGCCGCGGCCCGACCGGACGGCGCGCAGGAACCCATAGGCAGCGGCCAGGGTCATGAGACCGGACAACGCCAGGTTGACCGCCTGCATCCAGCCGAGCTCTCCGAGCATCAGCTGGCTCAGGGCATGACGGGACAGGTCGAACCCCGGGCGCGTGAGCGCCAGGACCAGCCCGACCACCAGGTAGAACGGCCCCGCGACGACGCCCCACCCGAGCAGGCTGCGGGTCACTGCGGCGGCCGTGTCGAACTCGGGCCGCACGGTGTTCTGCGACATCTGTCTTCTCCCTCACGTGGGCGGCTCGGCCGCCGGCGGATACCTTCCGTCAGCAGGTAGACGACTCGAACGTACTGCACTCATCGGTGCATTACTACACTCACGGGTACAGTTGCCGGATGACTGCGACCGACCCCCGCGTGCTGCGGTCGCGCGCGCTGATCCTCGACGCCGCGGCCGCGCGCTTCATCACCCGCGGCTACGTCGGGACGAACGTCGAGGACGTCGCCGCGGACGCCGGCGTCGCGAAGCGCACGGTGTTCAACGTGTTCCAGGACAAGGAGTCGCTCTTCCGCGAGGTCCTGCGCCAGTCGATCGAGCTGGCCGAAGCCTTCGCCGCCGGGCTCGACGACGAGCTGGCCGAGCACACGACCACCGACGCGCTGCCCGGCGTCGCCCGGCGGCTGGCGCGCACCGTGCTCACCGGGCCGGTCGTGCCGCTGCGCCGGCTGCTCGTGGCCGAGGAGGCGCGCTTCGGCGACCTGGTCGCCGAGTACCGGCGTCGTGCCCCCGAACGCATGCTCGCCGCGATCGCCGGGCTGCTCGAGCGCCTGGGCGACTCGGGCGCACTGGATGTCCCCGACCCCATGGCGGCCGCGGAGCACTTCGCGTTCCTCATCATGGGAGCCGACCTCGACCGCGGCATGCTCGGCGCGCCGACGCCGTCCGTGCGGCGCGTGGAGGCACGCGCGACGGCGGGCGCCGCCGTCTTCCTGCGGGCGTACGGGACGGACCGCGGACCGGCCTGAGCCCGGCCGGGCAGAGCACGGGTGACGCACGCCATGTCACACCGAGCACCCCGGCACCGTCGTCCTGGTGAGACCACCAGGAGGAAGTCATGCGCACCCAGCTTGCCGACCGCGTCCGGGCGCTCGGCCGTCGTCGTGTGGACCTGCACTGGACGCACCTGTTCGGGGTCGTGACGCTCGCGTGCCTCCTCGTCCTGGCCGTCACGGGGATCCTGCTCGCCGTCCCCTACGCACCGTCGAGCGACCTCGTGACGTACGCCGGCCCCTACACGCCGCTCGTGGGCACCCAGGTCAGCGAGGCGTTCGCCTCGACCATGGCGATCTCCCTGGAGCAGCCCGGCGGCCTGCTGCTGCGGCAGACCCACCACTGGGCCGCGCTCGTGCTTCCCGCAGCGATGATCGTGCAGATCCTCGCGACGTTCTTCACCGGCGGGTTCCGGCGGCCGCGACGGCTGTCGTGGGTCCTGCTGATCGCGCTGTTCCTCGTGGTCCTGGCAGGCGGCTGGAGCGGCTACGCCCTGCCGGACGACATGCTGTCCGGCACCGGGCTGCGCATCGTCGAGGGCGTCGTCATGGCCATCCCGGTGGTCGGCACCCGGCTCGTCGCGCTCCTGTTCGGCGGGCGGTTCCCCGGCGAGATCATCGAGCACCTGTACCCCGTGCACCTGTTCGTCGTCCCCGGGATCGTCGCGGTGCTCATGGTCGCGCGGGCCGGTCTGGCATACCGCCACGGCGCCGCGCGGCTGCCCCGGGCGGGCCTGTCGACGGCGTCGCAGCGCGGGCTGCGCCTGTGGCCCGACGTCGCGGTCCGCGCGGCGGGGATGACCGCCATCACCTCGGCCGTCCTGATCGTCCTCGGGGCGACCGCGACCGTCAGCCCCATCTGGTCGTACGGGCCCACCGCCGCGGGCAACGTCGGGGCGGGCAGCCAGCCCGACTGGTACACCGGGTTCCTCGACGGCGCGCTGCGGCTCGTGCCCGCGGGCTGGGAGACCGAGTGGTTCGGCTTCACCTGGACGTTCGCGATCCTCGTGCCGCTCGCGGTCATCGGCGGCTACTTCCTGGTCGTCTTCGCCTACCCGTTCCTCGAGTCCTGGGTCGTCGGTGACACCGCCGACCAGCAGGTGCTCGACCGGCCGCGCAACGTGCCGGCCCGCACGGGCATCGGCGTCGCCGGGGCCCTGTTCTACGGCGTCCTGTGGGGTGCCGCGAGCGCCGACGTCGTCGCGACCCGCTTCGGCCTGAGCTTCGAGTCGATCATCACGACGCTCCAGGTGGTGCTGCTCCTCGGACCGCCCGTGGCCTACGAGCTCACCCGGCGCATCTGCATCGGCCTGCAGCGCAGGGACCGGGAGGTCGCGGCACACGGAAGGGAGACCGGGCGCATCGTCCGGCTCGCCGATGGCGGGTACGTCGAGGTGCATGCCCCCGTGCGTGCCGACGAGCGCGCCGCGCTCCTGACCGAGGCGGTGGCCGCGCGGCCCGCGCGACTCGACGCCTCTGGTCGCCTGCCGCGCCGCGAGCGCCTGCGCCAGTCCCTGTCCCGCGGGTTCGCCGAGGGCCACGCGCGGCCGACCGAGGCGCCGGACCCGGCCGACGCGCTGGAGCCGGCCCGTCCCGAGCACGCCCGCGCCGGGGTGGGCCCCGTCCGATAGCCCGTCCCTCGGGCCCGGCACCGCCGTCGGCGGGCTCGACGTGAGCGCGGAGCCCGCGCCCCTACGCTGGGCCTGTGCTCGCCGGTGCTCACAACAACGCCCAGTGGTGCGACCTCGTGTGCCGCTCCCACGAGATCCCCACCCGGTTCGAGGACGACCTGTGGGTCAGCCTGCGGCGGTCACCGCCCTGGTACCCCGACGCCGTCACGCTCCGGCCCGGCGTCCCCGAGGACGCCGTGCTGGCCGGCGTCGACGTGTCGGCCGGCTGCTCGGTCAAGGACAGCTTCGCCGACCTCGACCTGGAACCGGCCGGGTTCCGGGTGCTGTTCGAGGCGCACTGGGTGTACCGCCCGCCGCGTCCTGGGCGGCCGCCGGCCCGACCCGGCGGACCGGACGGGCTCGACTGGCGCGAGGTGACGACGAGCGAGCAGATGCAGGCGTGGATCGCGGCGCACGGCGGTGGCGGGAACCTTCGGCCCACCCTCCTGGACCACCCGCTCGTGACGTTCCTGGGCGCCTTCGAGGGCGACGCCGTGGTCGCCGGCGCGGTGACCCACCGCAGCCCGACCGTGCTCGGGGTGTCCAACGTGTTCGGCGTCGGCCTCGAGCCCGCGCAGGTGTGGCCCGGCGCGGTCGCGGCCATCGCCGCCCGTCATCCGGGCGAGCCGCTCGTCGGCTACGAGGAGGGCGAGAGCCTCGAGGCGGCCAGAGCGGCCGGGTTCGCCGCGGCCGGCCCGCTGCGGGTCTGGGTCGACGACTGACCGAGAGCCCACCTCCGGTCACCCGCGCCGGGTGATGCGTGCCCGGCAGCCCGTCAGCGACCGTGTCCCATGGCCCGCACGTCGAGAGCGCTGTCCAGGCAGCCGATCGAGCCGCTCCGCCCAGGCTGGGTCCTCGTCGACGGCCTGCCGGTGTTCCACCGCTACTGCGTCGACGCCGGCGACGACGCCCCCGCGATGGTCCACGTCCACGGGTTCGGCATCTCCGGGCGGTCCCTGGAGCCGACCGCGGCGATGCTCGCGCCGCACTACCGCACGTTCGTGCCGGACCTGCCGGGCATGGGCCGAAGCATCCGGCCCGAGCCCGGCCCCGGCATCCGCGGGCTGGCCCGGGCACTGGTCGGCTACTTCGACGCCGTGGGCGTGGAGCAGGCGACGCTGGTCGGCAACTCGCTCGGCTGCCCGGTCATCATCGAGGTGGCGACGTCCTTCCCGGACCGGATCGACAAGGCAGTTCTCGTCTCGCCCGGCGGCGGGCCCAACAACCAGCCGCTGGCCCGGGCCATGCGGCAGATGGCGATCGACGGGCTGCGCGAGCCGCCGTCGATCATCCCGATCGCCGCCCGCGACTACCTGCGGTTCGGGGTGCTCCGGAGCCTGTCGCTGTTCGCCGCGATGACCCGCTACCCGACGCTCGAGCGGCTGCCGCACCTGGTCGCGCCCACGCTCGTCGTGGCCGGCCGGAGCGACCCGCTCGTCCGCATCGCCAACGCACCCCGGCTGGCGGTGCTGCCGCACGTCGACATCGTCACCGTTCCCGGGGCGCACGCGCTCAACTTCAGCTCCCCCGAGCTCGTCTCCGAGCTCGTCGACGCCCACATGCGCGGCAACCCGCTGGTCCCGGACGAGCGGAGCTCGGTCGTCGAGCAGATCACCGTGACCACACTCTGACCGCCCCGTGCGGGGCGGTCAGAGCGACAGGGTCATCCGACCGAGAGACTGACCTCTCGGTCCGCGGAGGCCGGCCCGGCCGCGACGAGACCGTCCTGCTCGCACGAGACGAGCGACCAGAGGTCCTTGGGATCGGCCGGCTCGGCGATGAGGTCGAGGTCCGTCACCAGGTCGGTGCCCGCGACGTCGTCGAACACGTAGCGCAGCGCCGCGAAGTCCTCGACCGCGAACCCGACCGAGTCCCACACCGTGACCTCGTCGTCCGAGGTACGCCCCGGTCGCCGGCCGGCGAGGATCTCCCACAGCTCGACCACCGGGAAGTCGGCGGGCACCTGCTGGATCTCGCCCTCGATGCGCGTCTGCTCCTCGAGCTCGACGAACACCGACGCCCGCTTGAGGATGCGCACGTCGAGCTCGGTCTTGCCCGGGCAGTCGCCCCCGATGGCGTTGATGTGCGTCCCCGGGCGCACCATCGCGTCCGTGAGCACGGTCGCGTTGGTCTTGTCGGCCGTGCACGTCGTGACGACGTCGGCCCCGTCGACGGCCTCGTCGGCGCTCGTGGCCACCTCGACGTCGAACCCGAGCGCGCGGGCGTTGCGCGCGAACTTCTCCTGCGCGGCCGGGTCGACGTCCCACGCGTGCAGCCGCTCGATGCCCAGCGCCGCACGCATGCCGAGCGCCTGGAACTCCGCCTGCGAGCCGGTCCCGATCAGGGCCATCGTCCGGGCGCCCGGCCGGGCCAGCGCCCGCGCCGCCATCGCCGACGCCGCCGCCGTACGCAGCGCGGTGAGCAGCGTCATCTCGGCGAGGAACGTCGGGTACCCGTTGTGCACGTCCGCGAGCACGCCGAACGCCGTCACGGTCTGGAAGCCCCGGGCCGGGTTGAGCGGGTGCCCGTTGACGTACTTGAAGCCGTACGTGCGGCCGTCGGACGCCGGCATGAGCTCGATGACGCCCTCGGGCGAGTGCGACGCGACGCGCGGGCGCCGCTCGAGCTGCTCCCAGCGGCGGAAGTCGCGCTCGACGGCGTCGGTCAGCTCGGCGATGACGGTCTCGGCGCCGCGCGTGGCGAGCCAGCGCGCGGTGCTCGCGACGTCGAGGAACGGGACGGCGCTCATCGCGCGGCCTCGGCCGGGGCCTGGTCCGGCGTCCGGGCGGGGCGGATCTCGAGCGTGCAGCACTTGACCGACCCGCCGCCCTTGAGCAGCTCGCCGAGGTCGACGCCGACCGGCTCGAACCCGCGCTCGCGCAGCGCGGCGTGCAGGTCGACCGCCTGGTCGCTGAGGTAGACGTGGCGTCCGTCGGAGACCACGTTGAGCCCGAGCACCGCCGCGTCCGCCTCGGTGGCGACGACGGCGTCGGGGAACATCTCGCGCAGGACGTGCAGGCTGCGCGCGCTGAAGGCGGGCGGGTAGTACGCGATCTCCGGGCGCCCCGCCGGCCCCGTGCCGTCGTCGAGCACCGCGAGCGCCGTGTCGAGGTGGTAGAAGCGCGGGTCGACGAGCTCGAGCGTGACGACGGGCAGTCCGAGCTGCTCCTCGACCTCGCGGTGAGCCGCGACCGAGGTGCGGAAGCCGGTGCCGGCGAGGACGACGTCGTCGAGGGTCAGGAAGTCGCCCTCGCCCTCGTTCAGCTCGGTCGCCTGCCCGAGGCTCTCGAGCCCGGACGAGCGGAACCACTGCTCGTACGCGGGGCCCTCCGCCTGCCGCTCGGGGAAGGTGAACCGGGCAGCGAGCGCACGCCCGGCGACGACGACCCCACCGTTGGCCGCGTAGACCATGTCCGGCAGCCCCGGGACGGGCTCGATGACGTCCACGCGGTGACCGCTCGCCACGTAGGCGGCGCGCAGCGCCTCCCACTGCTCGACGGCTCGGGCGGTGTCGACGGGTCGCGTCGGGTCCATCCACGGGTTGATCGCGTAGGTGACGTCGAAGTAGGTGGGCGGGCACATGAGGTAGTGCCGGCGGGTGGCGGTGCGGCCGTGGATCGGTGCGTGGATCGGTGCGGCGTCGATGCCGGCACTGGTCAATGTCATGAGCCGGGAGCGTAGGATCGCGCTGGTTGTGCAACTGATCGCGATCTGTTGCGAGAATCGACCCGTTTTGTTGCGACACGCGGCCGTCCGCTGAAGAATTCGTTGTTATACAGGAGGCGTCGTGGACGCGATCAACCGCAAGATCGTCGGGCATCTGCTGCGCGACGGACGAGCCACCTACCAGGAGATCGGCGACGTCGTCGGGCTCTCGGCGCCCGCCGTCAAGCGGCGGGTCGACCTCATGCTCGCGCGCGGCGAGATCGCCGGCTTCACCGTGCTGGTCGACCCGGAGACGCTGGGGTGGAGCATCGAGGCGTACGTCGAGATCTTCTGCCACGGCAACGTCTCCCCCGCGGTGCTCGAGCGCGACCTCGCACCGATCCCCGAGGTCGTGCGCGTCAATACCGTCACGGGCGACGCCGACGCCGTCGTCCACGTGATGGCGGCGAGCATGACCGAGGTGGAGCAGACGGTCGAGCGCATCCGCTCGACGACGCGGGTCGACAAGACCAGGACGGCCATCGTGATGTCCCGGGTCATCGACCGGCCGGCCCGTGCAAAGGTGCAGCTGGGCTCGAGCTGACCACCGGACGACGCACGGCCTGCCTGGCCGGTGCCGGGCCGGGTGCCGGCCGCTGCCCGGACGCACTCGGGCGGGCCGCCGCACGCTGCCGGCCGGCGCGCCGCCGGACCGAGCCCCGCACGCGGCGTGGCGTCGCCGAGGCGACACCGACCAGGAACGCGACGACGAGCGCCCCGACGACGACGAGCGGACGCCACGGCTGCGCGGCGAGCCAGTCGAGCGCACCGCGGGCCACGCCCTGCTCGTTGTCGACGTCGAACAGGTACGACCGGCCGGTGGGCGTGACCAGGAAGGCGAGCGCCGCGACGGCCGTCACGGAGAGCAGCGATCCCGAGACCATCTTCCAGCCCGCCCCCTGCCACGCCCCGAAGACCACCAGGTACCCGCCGACCGTGGCCGTGAGGACGCCCCCGAGGCCGAACAGGTCCGCGGTGGTGATCGCCAGGGCGATCCCGAGCAGCAGCATCGCGAGCCCCGCGACGATCAGCCAGGCGTGCGAGCCGCGCACGCCGCCGGCGATCCGGTACCCGGCGAGCGCCACCGACCGTGCGGTCGTGACCGCCGGGACGGCCGGGCCCGGGAGCTGCGAGATGGAGCGGACCGCTCCGGTGCCCGTGGCCGCCGCCTTGGTGAGGGTCTGGATCATGAGCGGGGTACCGCGGTCGGTCATGAACGTCTCGCGGCTGACCGGGCACGTCCGGAGCTCGCGGTGCACGAGCTCCGGGCTCGCCTCGGCCACGGTCTTGACCTTCCGTGCCCAGGCGCGCGTGTCGGCCGGGCTCACATCGGGCTTGCCGGCGTCGGGCGTGCCGACGACCAGGTCGGCGAGGTTGCGCAGCTCGTCGTCCGCGACAGGCCGCTGCCACGCCTGGGCGAGCCACAGCGCGGTCTCCGGCAGGCCGCGCGGCGCCTCGCGGTCCGGGTGGTCGAGGTACTCGAGCTCCGCTGCCACGGCGTCCGGAGCCGGTTCCAGGCCGAACTCGGCGCCGAGCTGCTCGGCGACCCAGGACGCCGCCGTCCCGGACGCATCGTCCTCGACGCGCTTCCGGGCGACCCGCGAGCGCAGGCGGCGCGGGTCGAGCAGGGTGTAGACCAGCCAGCCCGCGCCGTCGAGCCGGCCCCACATCCAGTCGTTGGCACGCCAGGTGCGCTTGTAGAACGCCCCGAAGTGGTGGAACTGCATACCCGTGAGCTTGCCCGAGGCCCGCCACTGGTCGCGGTTCGCCAGCCTGCTGCGGGTGTCGGCGCTGACCTGGACCAGCTCGACCGCCTGGTAGGGCCCGGCCCCCTCGGGCAGCATCGCACGCTCCGCCACGACGAGGTCGAACAGCCTCGTCGCCACGTCGTCGGACGACACCGACTCCGGGTCCGCGCCGGGCCCGAGACCTCCGTAGGTCAGGTACGGCACCAGGGCGTCGTCGGTGCGGACGTCGTCGGGCAGCGCCTTGACGACCGCGCGCAGGATCGTGCCCAGGCCGGTCCACGCCGCCTCGCTCACCTGCGGCCCGGACCCGGACGGTGCGCCCACCGTCTCCGCCGTCCAGCGCTCGCCGATCGCCGCCGCCACCTCGTCGAGCGAGCGCCGCTCGTCCCGGGTCACGGCGCCGAGCACCTCGTGGACGACGTCGTCCGGCGCGGGGACACGCACGTCCTGCGGCCGGACGTCGTCGGGCTCGTCGCAGAGCTCGTCGAGCGAGCCGCCCGCGGGGATCCGCTGGTTGGCGTGCAGCCGTTTGCCGAGGCATGTGAGCTTCTCGAGCATCGTGGAGGTGGAGCCGAACACCTCGGCCCGCTCGGCGGCGGACGCACCCGCGGTCAGCGCGGTCAGCCGCGCGGCGGAGTCGGTGGCGTCGTAGGCGAGGCGCAGCAGGGCCAGGACGACCGACTTGGCGCCGTCGTACGCCGCCTGACCGTATCGGGCGAACGCCGCGGGCTCGGCGGGGACGGGCGCGGTCGACGGGAGCGCACCGCCCGCGGGGAGCCACGCCGAGCGGATCGCGTCGGCCACGCCCCGCCGCACCTGCAGCTCGGCCGTGCCACCGATCGACAGCAGCGGCCGCCAGCTCTCGGGCAGCTCGGCGGACGGGATGGTGCTCAGCCGCTCGAGCAGGGCCGTGACCAGGGCCGACGCCTGCGCGTCGCTGACCGACCGCAGGTAGTCCTCGTGCAACGACTCGCCCAGCAGCCGGCCGCGGGCGCTCCCCAGCTCCGCCAGGTGCAGCCGCAGGCGTCCGCGCGCGGTGATGCGCTGGTTGTGGGTCATGATCGAGCGCAGGTCGGAGCCGATCGACTGGTTCACCGTCGCGTTCAGGTCCTGGAGCAGGCCGTCGAGCATCCCGTACGGCTCGGTGCGCTCGTCCCCGGGCACCGACGAGACGACGTCGACGGCCGGCCCGGTCGAGGGCACCACGTACAGCAGGACGCGGCGGACCCGGCGCTCGGCCGTGCTGTCGAACACCCTGCGGAGCAGCACGTCGATCGGCTGGTTGTCGAGCAGGCCACCGTCCGCCACCCAGTGGTCGCGCGTGATGTTGACGTACTCCTTCATCGCGGGCAGCGCGGGGACGTGCTTCGTGCCCGGCACTGGCGTGTCGTACGGCACGAAGGCCGGCTCGAACGCGCCGGGGAACGACGCGGTGCTGCGGCCGGCGAGCGCGAGCGGGCCGATGATCGCGTCCTGGTCCCCCTGCAGGTCCGGCTGCTCGAACGTGAACACGGCCCGGTGCTCGGTGTCCTGGACCTGCGTGCCGAGCGAGTCGGAGAACCGGCTCGACTCCCCGGTCAGCATCGTCGTCGTCACGTAGAGGGTCGTGCGGCTGGGGACGGCGGCCGCCTCGGCGTCGCGCGACCGCGTGATGTCCCGCAGCCGCTCGCGCAGCTTCGCGTACAGGTGCCGGTCGCCGTACATGAGCGACGGGACGTCCTTCTCCGACGGCTCGCGCAAGAGCTGGGACATGTCGCCCAGCTCGAGCCACATCTCCCGGACCCCGCCCAGGTCACCGCCCGTCGCACGGGCGTACGCCAGCATGACGGCGTTGATGCCGCCCGCGCTGGTCCCCGAGTAGATGTCGGGGTCGACGACGACGTCGAGGACCTCGAGGAGGCGCTGGTAGCGCTGCCGCTGCCGGAACGCCGAGTCGGTCGGCTCGCCGGACCGCGCCTCGACGCCGTAGCCGATCTCCCTGCGCGCCGACGCCTGCCGGAGCAGGTCGAGCTCGCGCGCCACGCCCGCCATCCAGACCGCGAGGCTCACGCCGCCGGTCATGGTCGTCGCGATCCGCACTTCCTGCGTCTTCGGTGACTTCGTGCTTGTTCTCAACCCGCCCACGGGAGCCTCCCGGGCACGACGGTGTGGGGCCGAACGCCTCTGTCGCCTGGAGAGAGGGACGGCCCGGCCGGGCGGATACACCGGGAGCCCGGTCGTCCGCGCGTGCGGGTCCGCCCTGGCCCGCGCACCGTGGACAGAGGGTGGTCCGCCGGTGCCGTCCGGCCGAGCGACGACCACCGAGCGACACGCAGAGGGAGAACGCCATGACCTTCCAGATCGGCACGATCGTCGGCAGCCTGGCCACGAGCTCGATCAACCGCACGTTGTCCAGGGCCCTGATACGGCTCGCCCCCGACGAGCTCGAGTTCACCGACATCCCGATCGGGGACCTTCCGCTGTACAGCCCGGACTTCGATGCCGACTACCCGCCCGAGGGCCGGGCGCTCAAGGCGGCCCTCGAGGCGTCCGACGGGCTGCTGATCGTCTCCCCGGAGTACAACCGCTCGATCCCGGGTGCGCTGAAGAACGCCATCGACTGGGGCTCCCGGCCGTGGGGCGAGAACTCCTTCGCCCGCAAGCCCACGGGCATCATCGGCGCCTCGCCGGGCGGCATCGGGACGGCGGTCATGCAGTCGTCGATGCGCAGCGTCCTGAGCTTCCTGGACGCGCCCCAGCTCAACGCCCCCGAGGCCTACATCACGTTCGACCCCGACGCCTTCACGGACGACGGCGAGGTGCGCGACGAGAGCATGGCCGGATTCCTCCGCCACTACATGGACGAGTACTGCGCGTTCGTCCAGCGCGTGCTCTCCGTCACCGCACCCGGCCACATCGGCGACGCCGACCCCGCGACCGCGCACTAGCCTTCCGGCGCGAGCGGGCACCACCCCGTCAGCGCCACCGGTCGGCGAGCACCACGCCGATCGCGGCGGCGACGAACGCGCACCCGACCAACGGGACCTGGCGCACGCTGAGCACCGTCACGACGGCCGCGCCGAGCGCCGAGCCCGCCGCGATGCCCACGTTGAAGACCGCGCTGTTGGTGGCCAGGGCGATGTCGGTGCTGCCGGGCGCGACGTGCATCGTGCGGTGCGAGAGGACCGGCGGAACCGCGCTGAGCCCCGCGCCCGCGAGGACGAGACCCACGACCGCGACGGCCGGCGTCGTCCCCCACGCCCAGAACACCGCCAGACCCGTGCCGAGCCCGCACAGCGCGCCGAGCAGGGACGCACGAGGATGCCGGTCGAGCACGCGCCCGACCGACAACGTCCCTGCGACGCCGGCCAGGCCCTGGACGAACAGGACCGTGCTGAGGTCGGCCTGCTCGAACCCCGTGACCTCGATCAGGTACTGCGTGACGAAGGTCAGCGTGCACAGCGCCCCCGTCACGAGCAGCACGGTCGCGACGAGCAGGAGCACGAAGCTGCGCGTGTCCGGTGCGATCCCGCGCGCGGCGCCGGCCTCCTCGGGCGGCACGGTCGCCATGAGCGCCGCGACGGCGACACCGACCGCGAGGCACAGCCCCGACATCACCAGGAACGCCGAGCGCCACCCCGCCTGCTGGCCCAGCCACACGCCGAGCGGCACGCCGAGCACGGGAGCGACGGCGTTGCCGACCATGAGGCGCGAGAGCATGCGCCCCCGCTCCTCGGGCGCGAACACCCCGGTGGCGGCCGCGGCCACGACCGCCCAGAACAGGGCCTGGGCGAGCGCGGTGACCAGACGGGCGGCGAGCAGCTGGCCGTAGTCCACGGCGAGCCCGGACCACAGCATGGAGGCGGCGGCCACGGCGAGCGTCCCCGTGAGCAGGTACCGGCGCGGGATGCGGCGGGTCACGTGCGCCAGCGGGACCGACGCGACGACCACCACGAGGGCGTACCCGGTGACCAGCAGGCCGACCTGCGCGGTGCTGCGGCCGAGGTCCGGCGCCATGAGGGTCAGGAGCCCCGACGGCAGCACCTCGGTGGTGACGAACGCGAAGGTGGCGAACGACAGCGCGACCAGCGCGGCGACGGCGCGGCGACGCTCGACGGTCGGTGCCGTGCGTGGCGAGCTGCTCACCGGCGTCCCTCCGGAGTTCGGTCGTCGACCGAGGCTAGCCGCGGGCACCGACACGGCTCGCGCGAGAGGTCCCGGTGCGCCGGCGCGTGCCTCAGGCCGGTCTGCTGCTCAGCACCTCGGTCCCGGCGATCCGCAACGTGCCACCCTGCTCCTCGAACCAGAAGGCGGTGCGCTCGACGACGACGCGGCCGTCGTCGAACTCGTACGTGAGCGTGGCCTCGGCGCGGTCCGGCGGCTGCGGCCGCACCTCGCTCACGCGCACCTGGGCGACGTCGTCCCAGAAGCCCTCGTAGCTGGCCTTGCCGCCGGCATGGCTCTGCCGGTAGTCGCCGGTCATCATCGGCCAGCCGGCGTCCGTGTCGTCGGGCATCAGCGCGTAGTAGTCCGTGACGGCCGACGCGAGCTGGTCGGCGCGGTCCGGCTCCTTCGCGTCGGGGTCCGCGGCCGGGTCGTCGTCGGGCTCGTCCGGCTCTTGCGGCGCATCCGGCTCCTGTGTCGTGCCCGGTCCGGGGTCGGAGGCGGCCGCTTGCGGGCTGCGGGCCGACGGGCTCGCCTCCGGCGCGGCGGTGGTCCCCGCGCTGGGACCGGCGCCCACCTCACCGCCCGTGGGGCTCCGGTCGAACAGGCCCGACATCCCGCCCGAGACCGCCGCCACGGTGATGACCACCGCCACGAGCGCGGCCCCGCCGACGGCGGCCACGAGCGGGCGGCGGCGGGGCGGAGCAGAGCCCGGCTCACTGCCCGGTTCACTGCCGCCCGACGCACCGCTCGGCGCACCGTCCGGCGCACCGCTCGGTGCGGGCACGGGCTCGCGGGGCGTCGTGCCCGACCCGGGGAGGATCGCGACAGGCGCATCGCTCTTCTGCGGCGCGGCATCCGGATCGAGCCGGGCGAGGAACGCAGCGGCCTCCTCCATCGTGGGCCGCGCGGCAGGGTTCTCCGCGAGCATCCGGAGCAGGAACGGGGTCAGCGCGCCGGCGTGACGCGGCGGCTGCACCTGTGCCGCCGCGACCTTCTGGAGCACGACCAGAGAGTTGGGCGCCAGCCCGAACGGCGGTTCGCCCTCGACCATCGCGTAGAGCGTCGACCCGAGGGAGAAGACGTCCGAGGCGAAGGTGGCCTCCCCGCCGCGCGCGACCTCGGGCGCGAGATAGGCGGGTGTGCCGTGCAGGGCGCCCGTCATGGTCAGGGTCGCGTCGCCCATGGAGTGCGAGATGCCGAAGTCGCTCAGGTGGGCGGCGCCGTCGGCCGTGATGAGGACGTTTCCCGGCTTGACGTCCCGGTGGATGATCCCGAGACGGTGGGCTGCGGCGAGCGCCGAGGCGACCTGGGCGCCGATCCGGGCCGCCTCGCCCACGGGCAACGAACCCCGTTCCCGCAGGACGGCCGACAGCGGGGTCGAGGACAGGTACGGCATGACCAGGCACGGCTTGCCGTCGTGCTCGACGGCGTCGATGACCGTGACCGCGTGCGGATGGTCGAGGCGGGCGGCGATGCGCGCCTCGCGCATCGCCCGGCGCTTCGCGAGCTCCGCCTCGTCCTCGGGGATGCCGAGCAAGGTGTGCAGCTGCTTGATCGCGACGGTGCGCTGGAGGCGCTCGTCCCAGGCCTCCCAGACCACACCCATCCCTCCGCTCGCGATCACCTTCACGAGGCGATAGCGATCGGCGAGCAGAACTTGCGGCACCGTCACCGGCACACCTTTCGTCGCGGGCTGAACTTGTCGAGGTTACGGCGAGCCGGGTGTGGCTCGCCCGACGGGGGTGGTCGTGGGCTCGAAACCACTTGCCGCCGCGGCTCCCCGGGCGCACAGTGAGATCGGATCCGGACCCAGGAGGCCCCCGATGCGTCGTCCGTGGCTCGTTCTCGTCTCCGTCCTCACGGCACTCGGTCTGGGCGCGGCACTGCTCGCCGGCCCTGCTGTGGCCAGGTCGCGTCCCCACTTCATCCCGGGGTCGGCGGGGATCGGCGACCCCTACTTCCCGACCGACGGCAACGGCGGGTACGACGCGCGACATTACAGCCTGGACGTGCGGTATGACCCCGCGACGGACCGGCTGGTCGGTCAGGCCCGGATCCGGGCGAAGGCCACCCAGAACCTCTCGCGGTTCAACCTCGACCTCGAGGACCTGACCGTGCGGTCGGTCACGGTGAACGGCCAGCGCGCCACGTGGCGGCACCGCGACGGCGAGCTCACCGTGACGCCGCGTCGTGGCCTGCACGAGCACCGCACGTTCACGGTCGCCGTCCGGTACGACGGCGTGCCGCAGACGCTCGAGGACGGGTCCGGCTTCATCCACACCGACGACGGTGCGCTCGTCGTCGGGCAGCCCCAGGTGGCCGACACCTGGTACCCGGTCAACGACCACCCGAGCGACAAGGCGTCGTACACGTTCCGGATCACCGTCCCGGCCGGCCTGGAGGCCGTCGCCAACGGCGTTCCGCGCGGGGACTGGACGCGGCGCGGCTGGACCACCTGGCTCTGGGAGGCCAAGGAGCCGATGGCGTCGTACCTCGCCACGGCGACGATCGGCGAGTTCGAGCTCAAGGACTACCGCTACGACGGGATCCGCATGGTCGAGGCCATCGATCCCCAGCTGTTCGGCCCGGTGTCGGCGCGGACCGGCGACCGGCCTGCGACGTCACGCCAGCCCACGCTCGGCGACAACGTGCGGGCAGCGTTCGCCAAGCACCCGCAGATCCTGGACTTCCTGCAGGGCGCCTTCGGGCGGTACCCGTTCTCGGCGTCCGGCGGCATCGTCGACGCCTACCCCGGCCTCGGCTTCGCGCTCGAGAACCAGACCCGGCCCATCTACGCCCAGGAATGGTTCGACCGTTCCGAGGAGACCGCCGAGGGCGTCATCGTGCACGAGCTCGCCCACCAGTGGTACGGCGACAGCCTCGCCGTGCGGCAGTGGAAGGACATCTGGCTCAACGAGGGCTTCGCGACGTATGCCGAGTGGCTCTGGTGGGAGGACCAGGGCGACGCCACGGCCCAGCAGATCTTCGACGAGACCTACGCCGCGTACACCGGCGACGACCCGTTCTGGGACGTCGAGATCGGCGACCCGGGGCCGGGCAACCTGTTCCACCCCGCGGTGTACGACCGCGGAGCGATGACGCTGCACCAGCTGCGGCTCGCCGTCGGCGACGACGACTTCTTCGCCATCCTGCGCGGCTGGGCCGCGCGCCACGAGGACGGGAACGTCTCGACCCCTCAGTTCGTCCGGTTCGCGGAGCGCGTGTCGGGCCGCCAGCTCGACGCGCTCTTCGACGCCTGGCTCTTCACGCACGAGAAGCCCGGCGTCGCAGCGTCGTCCGCACGGTCGTCCGCACGGTCGTCCGCACCGTCGTCCGCACAGCGGGGCATGCCCACGGACGTGCGGTCGGTCCAGCGCACACCCGCGCTGCGACCGTGACCACTGCCATGAGTCGTGCCCCGTGCCGTCGCGCCAGCGCGCACGGCAGTTCGTCCCTGCTCGCGGCGTACATCGTGTCATTCGCATAGCCTCAGGGCGTGAAAAGTTCAGGGCCCATGACAGGCGAGGATCCGGGCACCGGACCGGCCGACGAGGACAGCGTCCCCTTCGGCGGCCGGTACGTGCTGGGCGACCTGCTGGGAGTCGGCGGCACCGCCTCGGTGTACGCCGCGGTCGACCTCGAAGGCCCCTACCCCTCGGGGCCGCCGACCGTCGCCGTCAAGGTGCTCCACCCCCACCTGTCGTCCGACGACGCAGCACGCGAGGCCTTCCTGGTCCAGGCCGAGCACGCGCGCCAGGTCGACCATGCGAACCTCGCCATCGTGCACGCGTCCGGCACGCACGACTCGGGCGGGGTCACCCAGGCCTGGGTGGCGCTGGAGCTCGTGCCGGGCGGGAACGTGGCCGACCTCGTGGCGGCCCGTGGCCCCTTGCCGCGCGCCGAGGCGGCCGCCATCGTCGACGGCGTGCTCGCCGCGCTGGGCGCGGTCCACGCGGCAGGGTTCGTGCACCGCGACATCGCGCCGGGCAACGTGCTGCTCGCGCGGGAGCCGGGCGACGACGGGCCCGTCCGCAGCGACCAGGTCCGGCTGGCCGACTTCGGCCTCGCGGCCGCTGCCGGCTCGGCGGCGACCGCGACGCTCGGTGACGGGCCCACCGGCTCGGCCGACCGCACGGCCATCGTCGACGCCGCGGGCGACGCTCCGCCCGGCGGCACCCTGACGAACAGCGACGGCGTCGTCGGCAACCCTCCGTTCATGTCGCCCGAGCAGGCCACCGGGCGGCCCGTCGGGCCCGCGGGAGACCTGTACCAGGTCGGCGCGCTGCTCTACTTCCTGCTGACCGGCCAGGTGCCCTACCCGCGCCGCACGGTCCGCGAGGTGCTGTCCGCCCACGTGATGGCGCCGCCGCCCGTGCCGTCGGCGCTCGTGCCGCAGGCACGCGCGCTCGACCGCGTCGTCACGCGCGCGATGAGCAAGGCCCCCGTGCGCCGCTTCGGGACCGCGGACGCCATGCGGGCAGCGGTCACGGCCGCTCTGGCCGCGCCGACGGCGTCGCCCGACCAGACCGCGGTCGTCGGTGGAGTCGGCGAGACGGTCCTCGTCCCTGCCGCGGGCATGACCGGGCCGATCGCCGCCGACGACGCGCCGACACACGCGCCGACACAGGCGCTGCCGCCCGCCGGGACGGGCGAGCCGGCACCGCCCGGCCCGCCGCCGCCGAGCCTGTCGCCCACGGACGCCGAGCCGGAACCGCAGCGGCGGCGCGCGCGGGCGATCCTGCTCGCGGCCGTCGCGGCGGTCGTCGTCGGCCTGGCCGCCTGGGGGATCGTCGCGGCGAACGACGACCGCGTGCGCGAACCGGGCCCGCAGACCGCGGCCGAGGCCACGTCGCTCGTCGCCGTGCCGCGGCTCACGGGCTCGTTGGACGAGGTCGAGGCCCAGCTCGCGGAGGTCGGGCTCCGGCTCGGCACGGTCACGCGGGTCGAGTCCAGGCGCCCGGCCGGGACGGTGCTCGAGCAGGGCACCGAGCCCGGCACCCGCGTGCCGACCGGCTCGGAGGTCGACGTGACCGTCTCGCGCGGCCCGGCCGACGCTCCGACGGCGCCGAGCGAGCCGACGCAGCGGCCGTCGCCGACCGAGCCGACGTCGAGCCCGACCGAGACGAGCCCGACGACCGAGCCGACCCGGGAGCCCGAGCCGACCCGGGAGCCCGAGCCCACGCCGACCGAGCGGCCGACGCCGACCCAGCAGCCCGAGCCGACGCCGACCGAGACGAGCGAACCCACTCCCGAGCCGACCGCGACCTCGCCGCAGGAGCCCGGGACCCCGGGGCCGACGCCCCCACCGGGCGCCTCGCCGCCGACCGAGCCGCCGCCGGCGGCGACGCAGACCTGAGGACGCCTCGCCACGGTCGCAGCCGCCGCGAGGCGGCGGACCACGGCGTCAGCGCGGGCCGACCGGCGTGATCACGAGCTCGTCGATCCTCACGCGCGGCGGGCTCTCGAGCACGAAGCGCACCGCGCGTCCCACGTCGGCGGGCGCGAGCATGCCGGCACGCCGGTCGGCGTCGGGCACCTCGGGCCGCAGCTCCAGGAAGTCGGTGTCGACGTCGCCCGGGCACAGGTGGCAGGCGGTGATGCCGTGTGCCCCCTCCTGGTCGTTGAGCGAGGCGCACAGCGCCCCGACCGCCGTCTTGCTCGCCATGTAGGCCACCCCGGAACCCGGGGAGAACCGCCATGCGGCCAGCGAGGAGACGACGACCACCCGGCCGCCACCGTGCTCCCGCATCCCGGGCAGAACGGCGTCGACGACGCGTGCGACGCCCGTGAGGTTCGTGTCCACGATCGCGGCGAGCTCGTCGACGTCCTGGTCGGCCCAGCTGCGGTCGGGCGTGTTGAGGCCCGCGGAGAGCACGACGTCGTGCACCGCGCCCCACTGCTCGACGATCCGCGCGTGCGCGGCGCGCACGTCCGCGCCGTCGCGCACGTCCACGGGCACCGCGAGCGCCGCTCCCCCACGCTCCCGTACGAGCGCGGCGGACTGCTCGACCGCGTCGCGACGGCGACCGCTGACGACGACACGCCAGCCGGCGCCGGCGGCCGCGAGCGCCACGGCGCGCCCCATCCCGCTGCCACCACCGGTGACCCACAGCGCCCGCTCCCCGCTCGTACGACCCATGTCGTCCTCCTGCCCTCGTCGGTGGGTTCACCGTATGTTCTGTACAGCCGCCGGACGCGACCTGCGGACGGCCTGCACACGGTGCGAAGGAGGACCATGGACTGGGGTCTGGACGGCCGAGTCGTCGTCGTGACAGGTGCGGGTCGGGGAATCGGGCGCACGATCGCCGAGCGGTTCGTCCAGGAGGGCGCGGTCGTCGTCGCGCTCGACGTGGACGCACGGGCGGTCGCGGACTTCACCGAGGCGGGTGGAGCGGCGGGCACGGTGTGCGACGTCCGCGACCCCACGTCGGTGCGCTCGGCGATCGACGGGGTCAACGAGCGCTTCGGTGGCCTCGACGTCGTCGTGAACAACGCCGGCGTCCTCGTCGAGGGGCAGGTCGAGGACCTCGACGACGAGGCGTGGCAACGGTGCTTCGACGTCAACGTCGCGGGCGTGTTCCGGGTGTGCCGGGCGGCGATCCCCCACCTCAAGCGCAGCCCGCACGGCCGGATCGTCAACGCGGCGTCGTTCGCGGCGATCGTGCCGAGCGTCGGCAGCGCCGCGTACGCCGCGTCCAAGGCCGCGTCGTCCAGTTCACGCGCGTGCTGGCGGGCGAGCTCGGCCCGTGGGGCGTGACGGCCAACTCGTACGCACCGGGCATGGTCCCGACGTCGATGAACCACTACGCGGAGCTGCCCGACGACGCCCGGTCCCAGCTCCTCGACACGCTGACGTTGCGGCGGTGGGGCGACGCGGCCGAGGTCGCCGACCTGGTGCTCTTCCTGGCGAGCGACGCCTCCCGGTACATCACGGGGACGCTCGTCGACGTCAGCGGCGGCAAGCTGGCGACACAGGTGCCGGGACGCGCGTACGAGCGAGCGGCCGGTCAGTCGGCGTAGAAGCGTGCACCGACCGGCCGAGGTCGGCGTCGAACCGTGCGACCGGCCCGGTCACGGGCCCGCGCCGGCGGTCGTCGGACGGCCCCTGCCCGCCGCGCACGACCGGCCAGCCGTCCACCCAGTCGAGCGGGTCGATGAGCAAGGGCCGCTCGTTGATGCCGTCGGTGCCGTCGAGGTACGGGTCGGCACGGTCGATCGCGTGGTAGACGATCCAGTCCTGCCCCGACAGGTCGGTCGCGACCGCGTTGTGCCCGGTACCGACCCACCGGTTGCCGTTCTGGTAGAGCACCGGCGTGCCGCCGGCCCGCGACGCGGTGAGCGGGACGCCCTGCCGGTCGACGTAGGGGCCGCCGAGGTCGCGCGACCGCCCGACGTGGACGCTGTAGCCCGTCGTCGGGACCGCGCAGCAGTTGGCAGACGAGGCGAAGAGGTACCACGAGCCGTCGCGCCGGACGACGTACGCACCCTCGTACTTGTTGTCGATCGTGACGCCCGTCGGCTCGCCCACCGCGCGCGTGCCGTCGGCCGAGAGCTCGGTGACGAAGATGCCGCCGTAGTACGAGCCGTAGAACAGGTGCTCCGTCCCGTCCGGCCCGCTGACGTGGTGCGGGTCGAACGTCCACAGGAAGTTGCCGGGCTCCCCCGCGCCACCACGCCGCGGCTCGACGACCGGTGCGCCCGAGTCGGTCCACGGGCCATCGGGCGTGGGGGCGGTCGCGACGCCGATCGCGTTGTCGCTCGGCTCGCCGGTCCGCGTGGTGTCCGTGACGACGTAGTAGAGCCGGTACTCGCCGTCGACGTAGCGGATGTCGGGCGCCCAGAGCGCCGCCCCACGGCCGGTGTCGGCCCAGTCGGGGACGGTCTCCTCGGTGAACGCGTCACCGACGTACTCCCAGTCGACCAGGTCGTCCGCGCGAGACCGGCAGCAGGTGCCGCGTGCCCTCACCCTCGCGCAACGGGTCGGTCGTGCCGTACGCGTACCAGTAGCCGTCCTTGCCGCGGATGACCGCCGGGTCGGCGAACGTGTCGGCGAATCCCGCGCTCACCGGGTTCGTGTAGGGCTCCGTCCGGGACGCGCCGTCGACGTGGCCCGTGGCCGGCGCGGTGAGCACCAGGGCGAGGGCGGTCGTCGCGGCGCCGGACAGCAGGGTGGTCGCTTCACCGCGCGCTCCTGCGTCGTCGGGGTGTGCGATACCCGGCCTACCGCGTTCCCGGCGTGGTCGCATCCGGCAGACGGTCAGCGCGCGTCGCCCTCCGACGCCCCGTCCTCGGCGCGGTGCGGTACGCACAGCGTGATCGACCGGTGGTGCACTTCGATCTCGAGCGTGTCGGCGGGCTCGCGGTCCCCGCCGTCGAGCTCGTAGACGACCGGCTCGGAGTAGCGGATGGTGACCGAACCGCCCCGCGCGCTGCGCAGGTACGGCGACTTCTCGGCGTCACCCAGCACCGCGCGCGTGGCGGTGCGGATCCACTCCCACGGCCCCTCGGCCGTCACGACGCCGACCTCCATCACGCCGTCGTCCGGCTCCGAGCCCTCGAAGACGTCGATCCCCCCGACCGCCTTGCGCGTGTTGCCCACGAGCACCGCGGTGCTCTTGCCCTGGAAGACCGGCTCGCCGTCCACCTCGACCTCGACCGGGACGGCCTCGACGTCGAGGTTGCGCACCCCCGTGTACAGGTAGGCCAGCTTGCCCACCTTGTCCTTGAGGTCGCGGTCGGCGTCGCGCACGAGAAGGGCGTCGAGGCCGGCGCCCGCGACCACCGCGAAGTGCTCCCCGTTGACGGTGCCCGTGTCGAACGTCGTGCGATCACCGGTGAGGCCGATCTGCACCGCCTCGTCCCGGTTCTCCGGCACGCCGAGCGCCGACGCGAGGAGGTTGCTCGTCCCGGCGGGGATCACGGCCAGCGCGACGTCCCGCCCGGCGAGCGCGTCGACACAGCGCTGGACCGTCCCGTCACCACCCCACGCGAAGACCAGGTCGGCCCCCTCCTTGGCTGCCTTGCGGGCGCGCTTGCGCGCCTTGCGGCTCTTGGGGACCTCGTACCAGAGCGGGTCGGGGTGGCCGGCTTCGGCGAGCGCTGCGCGCACCGCCTCGAGGTCCTTGTTCTTGACCTTCTTGCGGTGGACCACCACGGCCACGGTCGACGACATCGACGCTCCCTCCTCGGCACGCCGTGCGAGCCCACGGGCGTCGCGGCGTGCAGCAGGCTCCGGCCCGGTGCTGGACCGCCTGCTACCTGACGGCGCCCCGAAGTTAGCAGAGAGCACCCGACGTCGCCGTCGAGAGCGCGACGCACGCCCGGCCCGGGCGGGCATCGCGTGCCAGCCGCGCGGGCACGACCCGCCACGGTCCCAGCGGTCGCACGCCGCTTTGCTTGACTGATGGGTCACGACGACTGACACGAGCGGGTCACGGCACAGCACGCGCCCTCTCCGCAGGAGGTCCCATGAAGTCCCCCAAAATCGTCGCATCGATCACCACCGCAGTGAGCCTGGCCCTCGCGCCATCGGTCGCGCAGGCTGCCGGGCCGAGCCAGCCGCTGACCGCGGCAGCGACCGCGAAGCCCAGCGTGGACGACCGCGGGAAGAAGGTCGTCAAGCACGCACGCAAGCAGCTCGGCGTGCGGTACAAGACCGGGTCGAGCAACCCGAGGCACGGTCTGGACTGTTCCGGCCTCGTGGTGCACACCTACCGGAAGGTGGGCGTCAAGCTGCCCCACCAGTCCAGCGCGATCAGGAAGTCCAGCAAGACGCGGGTCATTCCTCGGCACAAGGCCAAGCCCGGCGACATCATCTGGTCGCCCGGTCACGTCGCCATCTTCACCGGCAAGGGGAAGGTGGTCGAGGCCGCACGGGGCTTCAAGCAGAAGGGCGTGACCGAACGCAGGGTCTGGCAGCGGCCGCCCACGTTCCTCCGGGTGGCGGGCTGAGCTGACGAACGCTCCGTCCCGTACGAGGGCAGCTCACCTCGACGCGACGGGCAGGGGGCACCGGTCGCCCGCGAGCCGGCACGCGAGTGCGGCGAGGACCGCGAGCGCCACGGAACCGCCCACGAGCGCCCCGGCGGGCGAGGGCAGCTCCTGGAAGAGGACGAACGCGCCCATGAGGAGCACGAAGTAGCCGAAGCCCTTGCGCAGCGCGGCCTCGGGCACGCGTGAGGTGAGCCGGGCCCCCACCAGGGAGCCTGCGATCGCGGCGAGGGTCACGGCGGCGACCAGCGGCCAGTCCATGCTCACGCTGGTCAGGTAGCCGCCCAGGCCCGCGAAGGACTTCATCGCGATCACGAGCAGCGACGTGCCGACCGCGACCGGCATGGGCAGGCCGCCGAGCAGGGCGAGCGCGGGTACGACGAGGAACCCGCCGCCTGCCCCCACGAGGCCCGTGACCAGCCCGACCACGAGCCCGTCGAGCAGGACCCGGCCCACCGGCAGCTCCCGGTCCCCCGCGCCGCGGGCGTCGTGGCGGGCCTTGCGGCCACGGATCATCGCGACGGCGGTCGCGACCATCATGACCGCGAAGGCGATCATCAGGACGGTGCCGGGGATCCGGCCACCGGCGAGGCCTCCCAGGAAGGCTCCCGCCATGCCGGCCGCGCCGAACGTGAGCCCGGTGCGCCACCGCACGTTGCCCCGGCGCGCGTGGGTGACGGCGCCGACGATCGAGGTGGTCCCGACCACGAACAAGGATGCGGCGATCGCCTCCTTGGGGTCGAGGCCCGCGACGTAGGTCAGGAGCGGGACGGTCAGGATCGACCCGCCCCCGCCGAGCAGCCCGAGCGACACACCGACGACGAGGGCGAGGGCGAGGACGATGACGAGTTGGAGATCCATGCTTCCTGCTTCACGACCTGTTCGATGGAGCGGCGGTCAGGACCGGGCGCTCGGGATGGTGCGGATCGCGCTGTCGAAGGTCGGCTGAGCGGCCGTGGAGTTCCACGGCATCTTCGACAGCACTGCTGCCATGGCGCAGGAGTTCGACAGCGCCGAGTACGTGAGCCCGGCGCCGACGGCGGCCGAGAGGTACCCCATCCACGGGGCGACGAACAGGCCACCGACGGACCCGACGAGGACCAGGGATCCGGCAGTCATCCGCACCTGCCGCTCCATGGCCCAGCGCTGCACGCCGCGGACGACCGCGCCGCCCGCGGCGTCGTAGGCGGAGATCCCGCCCGACAGGATCGCGGCGCTGCCCAGGCCGACCGAGGCGAGGCGCCGGTGAGCGTCCTCGGCGCGGACGCCCGACTGGCACACGAGCACGACGTGACCGTCGAGACGCTCGGCGAGGTCACGGGAGTGCTCCGAGAGGAGCGGCAGGGGGACGTTGTAGGACCCTCGGATGTGGGCCGACTCGAACTCCGCCGCGGACCTGACGTCGATGTTCGTGGGCGCGTCGTCCTGCGCGATGCGGTGCATGAGCTCGGAGGCCGTGAGCGTCGACGGCCCGGTGGGTGCTGGGTGCATGACTGCGTGTCCTTTCGTGGACGTGACGGCACGGGTGGGCCCCGACCCTCGGACGGCGGCCAGGGCCGACCGCCGGCACGAGAGCCGGGGCCTCACACGGTGCTGGGGAATGCAGGGAGAGATGCTCGGCGGAAGAGCCGGGCGGCTCAGCTGGTGGCAGCGGCCGGAACGGTGCGGTCCTGGTTCCAGGCCTTCCAGCCGGCGTAGCTGCCCTCGAGCTCGACGACGTCGTACCCGGCCCGGCGCAGGGCGCTGGCGGCCACCGAGTTGCGCACGCCGGACTGGCAGAAGGTGACGATGGTGCCGTCCGTGGGCAGTGCGTCGGTGTGCCAGAGCACGCGCCCGGCGCTGAGCTGCTCGGACCCGGGGATGGTCCCCGCGGCGTGCTCGCTCTTGTTGCGCACGTCGAGGAGCAGCACCGTCTCGAAGCCGTCCAGGTCCGCGGGGGCGAGCGTCGCGGGTGTCGTCGTCGGCAGGCCGTCGAGCGTGGTGACGAAGCCGCTGAAGCGGTCGATGCCGACGCGCACGAGGTGGTCCCGGAGCTCCTCTGCGACCTGGCCGTCCGGGGCCAGCAGCACCAACGGCGTGCTCTCGGCCTCAGGGTCGTAGGCCCATGCGCCGAAGCTGGCCGACTTGGCCGGGCCGGGGATGTTGAGCGAGCCGGCGACCGTTCCGGCGTGCACCTCGTGGTGCGGGCGAGTGTCCACGAAGACGGCCCCCTGGGTGGCGAGCGCCTGGGCGGCCTGCTCGGCGTCGAGCTCCGCCAGCGGCTCGAGCGCGCCGAGGACCGCCGGGCCCTCCTTGTTCTGGCGCTTCATCCGCGCGAAGTAGGCGTGGGCGTCGGGCTGGCCGTCGAGCAGCTCGGTGACGAAGCCCTGCTCGTCGTCCTCCTGCAGGAACGGGGCCCACCAGGCGAACTTGCGCTCGTATCCCACGGTGGTCGCGGGCAGGGCGCCCAGCGCCTTCCCGCACGCGCTGCCCGAGCCGTGGCCCGGGTAGACCTGCACGTAGTCGGGCAGGGCCAGGAAGACGTCCTGGAGGCTGCGGTACAGCTGGCGCGCACCCTCGAACCGGGTGTCGGTGCCGCCCGCGGCCTCGTCGAGCAGGTCCGGGCGGCCGAGGTCCCCGGAGAACACGAAGTCGCCCGAGAGCATGTATCCGGGCTCGTCGCCGAACGCGCCGTCGGTCACCAGGAAGGCCAGGTGCTCGGGCGTGTGGCCGGGGGTGTGGCGCGCCTGCACGGTGATGTTCCCGATGGTGATCGCGTCGCCGTCGCGCAGCCGGT
>Ga0233385_1000182_pt1 | contig 35711 bp, 37 predicted proteins | sample ElkDunMinimDraft_16_FD_191543 | JGI IMG/M metagenome (GOLD analysis project Ga0233385, IMG submission 191543) | Fecal eukaryotic communites from dung pellets of Tule Elk in California, USA - Elk Dung G36 | ecosystem: Host-associated > Mammals > Digestive system > Large intestine > Fecal | place...
GGCGAACGCCTGCCCGCGGTGTTCGAGGCCACCGGCTGGGCGCTCAAGGACGTGGCGGGCGTCAAGGACATCCGCCTCACGCTTGATGGGCGCGTGGTGGCACAGGCCGAGTACGGGCTGCCGGACGAGTGGCCGCAGCGCTTCTACGGAGGGCGCTCCAGGGATCCCTCGCTGCCGAAGGTGGGCTTCCGCGCGCGCGTCGATGCCTCCAGCCTGCCGCCGGGACGCTACTGGCTGGGGCTGGAAGTGGTCGGCGCCGATGGCAGCGTCGAGCGGTTCGCAGGGCAGCCGGTGGAACTGCTGGGCAAGTAGGCCGGCGCGCGCCGCGCGTCGGCCTGTCGAGGGGGAGGGGGAGGGGGAGGAGTGACCGCAATTCCTGCGCGCACGTGGTTCGCATTCGCCGCACTGGCCATGGCGCTGCTGGCGGCAGCGCTGTGCTGGCGCCTGCCGATGATGCTCTGGGACCATATCGACCTGGTGCCCATGTACGAGGCCTGGCGGGGTGGCGTCCTGTCGTCCTCCGCGTTCTGGCAGGTGCATGACGGCAGCCACCTGCACGTGGCCGCCTACGCGCTGCTGCTGGCCACCACCTGGGCCTCGGGCGGCCAGCCCTGGCTCGACACCGTGGCGGGCTTCGTCCTGCTGCTGGCGCAGGCGCTGGTCCTGCTGCGCATGGCGGGCGCGGAGCCGGCGGGCAGGATCCAGGGCCCCTGGTTGCTGGTCCTGCTGTTCATCGCGCTCAACCCCGGTCATCTGGCCAACCTGCAGTGGGGCTGGCAGGTGGCGGTGTTCATCAGCACGCTGGGTGCCGTCGCCGCCATCGCGCTGCTGGCACGGCCGCAGCTGTCGGCGCCCGGCAACCTGCTGGCCGTGCTGCTGGCCTCGGTGGGCGTGCTCGGGTTCTCGACGGCGCTCGCGGTGTTCCCGGTCGCGCTGGGCCTGCTGGCGCTGCATCCGGGCCTGGGGCCGGGGCGGCGGACCCTGTACGCGCTGCCCTGGCTGGCCGCGTGCCTGGCCCTGCTGGGCTGGCTTTCCGTCGGGCACGCCGACACCGGCGCGATGCCGGCGCCGGGCACGGCGCTGGCGTACGTCCTGAACTACCTCGGCGCCGGCGTGTCGCGGCTGGCCACCGCAGCCGCCCCGGCCTGGGCGGGCGTCGCGCTGGCGACCGCGGCCTGGACGGCGGTGCGTCGCTGGCAGCCGGCACTGCGGCCCTGGCTGGCGCTGATGCTGTTCGGCCTCGGCTGCGCAGTGCTGACTGCGCTCGGGCGCGCTGCCGAGTACGGCGCCGGCCATGCGTTCGTGACGCGCTACGTCAGCGTCTCGTCGCTGTTCTGGTTCGGCTGGACGGGGCTGATGCTGGTGGCCTGGCGCGGCGTGCAGCCGGCGTGGCGGCGCTGGGTGCGGCCGCTGCTGATCCTGCTGCTGGTGTTCCTGCTGGGCAACGGCATCCACCTGGCCAAGCAGGCGCGCGAACTGCACGCACGTGCCGAGCGCTACGCGGCGCATATCCGCGCGCACTGGCCGGACGTGGACGCCGGCGTGATGGATGCGGCCTATGGCTGGCGCGCCGAGGCCGCGCACGGCCACCTGGGGAGGTTGCGCGCACGCGGTTTCGCGCCGTTCGACGCCGCGCCCGATCCGGCCGGCGCCGCCGCGGGTTCAGGGCAGGATGAAGCCGGCCTCGCGCAGTAGGCGCGCGGTCGCGATCAGGGGCAGGCCGACCAGGGCGGTGGGGTCCTGGGTCTCGATGGCCTCGAACAGGGCGATGCCCAGGCCTTCGCAGCGGAAGCTGCCAGCGCAGTCGAACGGCTGCTCGGCATCGACGTAACGGCCGATGGTGTCGTCGTCCAGTTGCCGGAAACGCACCACGGTCGTATCCAGCGCCTGTCCGTCGACGCGGCCGGTTCCGGTCACGGCCACGGCAGTGAGGAACGACACTTCGCGCCCGGACATCGCCTGCAGCTGGGCGATCGCGGCCGCGCGCGAGCCCGGTTTGCCGATCACCCTGCTGTCGAAACCGGCGACCTGGTCGGAGCCGATCACGACGGTGCCCGGCTGCTGCCGGGCCACCGCACCCGCCTTGGCCACCGCCAGGCGCAGCGCCAGGGAGGCGGGGGGTTCCCCGTCGCGCGGCGTTTCGTCGACATCGGGGCGCGCCACCGTGAACGGAAGGCGCAGCCGTTCCAGCAGCTGCGCGCGGTAGGGCGAGGTCGAGGCCAGCACCAGCGGGAACATCGGCGGCGCCCCGGTCAGTGCAGTGCGGCGCGTGCGCGCTCGATCTGCAGCAACTGCAGGTCGATGCTGACGCGCGCGGCCTCGATCGAGTGGCGCACGCTGTCGAGCTGCTCCAGCGAGGCGGTCTGGCCGTGCTGCTGCAGCCACAGCCGCTGCCGCAACATCTCGTGCATCGCCTCGCGGACCGGGTTGTGCTCGTCGCCGGCGATGGCCTCGATCTCCGAGCGCGCCGTGCGCAGGCGGTCCTCGAGGGCGTCGGCGGCGTCGAGCAACCGCGCCATGGCGCGGTTGCGGCGTCCGCCGCGGCGCCGCTGCCAGGCGGCGAGGGCGGCCGCGATCGCCACGATCAGGACGGAAACGGCAAGAACGGTCACAATGGCACTCCCGGGACTGGCCGGCAGTCTGACCGCCGCCGCCGCCCCGGGCAAATTCCCAGCCGCCACAACGGCTTGCCCGCTCCCTGTTGGTTTGACAGGGCCTTGTCCGACCTTTAAAATCCTACAGCTTATGTCCGCGGAACTGCCCGAAATCCTGGACGCCTGGCGGATGGTTGCCGCGCGGCGGGAATTTAAAGGGCGGGTCGCGCTGGCGGCGCTGCCCAGGCTGCGCGATGCGCTGTTGGATGCCGAGGGCGAGGTCGCCTTCGAACTCGGCTTCGATGTCGACGCGATGCGGGTGCCGTACCTGGAACTGAAGATCGAGGCGGAGTTGCCGCTGCAATGCCAGCGCACCCTGCAGCGGTTCCTGTTCCCGGTGCGTACCGAGCAGCGGCTGGGGCTGATCCGGGACGAGGACGAGGAAGCCGGCCTGCCCGGCGGCTACGAGCCGCTGCTGGTCGACGCCGACGGCATGCTGCGGCCGCTGGACCTGGTCGAGGATGAACTGATCCTCGCCGTGCCGGTGGTGCCGGTGAAGCCGGGCTCCGAGGCGGTCGAGCGCGACTGGCCGGTGTCGGCGGAAGAAGAGGTGCGTGCCAATCCCTTCGCCGGGCTTGCCGCATTGAAGAAGAAACAATAGGCGGCGCGCGCCGGGTGGCGCGAACCGCATCAGTGACAACCGAATCGTTCCTGGAGCAATCCCATGGCTGTGCAGAAGTCCCGCGTCACCCCGTCCCGTCGTGGCATGCGTCGTTCGCACGACGCGCTCACGGCCAAGCAGCTGGCCACCGACCCGACCTCGGGCGAGACCCACCTGCGCCACCACATCACCGCCGACGGCTACTACCGCGGCAAGCAGGTCATCCAGCCGAAGACCAAGGTCGTCGAGGAAGATTGACCCGTTCCCGGGCCCGTACGCGGGTCCGGTGACCCGGTCCGCCGCCCGAGTCCGCGCCCCCGCGGCATTCCGCGGCGGGCCGCCCGCTTCGACCGAGGGCCGTCCACGAGATGAGCAGCACCGCGCGGATCTATTCACGTATCGCCGGCACCGGCAGCTACCTTCCCAGCAAGGTGCTGACCAACGACGACCTGTCCAAGATCGTGGACACCAGCGACGAATGGATCGCCTCGCGCACGGGCATCCGTGAGCGGCACATCGCGGCCGAAGGCGAGACCACCGTGGACCTCGCCTACCACGCGGCGGTGCGCGCACTCGAGGCCGCGGGCACCCGTGCCGACGAGCTCGACCTGATCATCGTCGGTACCACCACGCCCGATCTGATCTTCCCGTCCTCGGCCTGCCTGCTGCAGGAGCGGCTGGGCGTGGCCGGCTGCGGCGCGTTCGACGTCAACGCCGCCTGCTCGGGCTTCCTGTACGCGCTGTCGGTGGCCGACAAGTTCATCCGTTCGGGCGATGCCAGGGCCGTGCTCGTGGTCGGCGCCGAGACGCTGACGCGGATGGTCGACTGGACCGAACGCACCACCTGCGTGCTGTTCGGCGATGGCGCCGGTGCGGTCGTGCTCAAGGCCGACAGCGAGACCGGCATCCTCAGTACCCACCTGCATGCCGACGGCAGCAAGAAGGAGCTGCTGTGGAATCCGGTGGGCGTATCGGCCGGCTTCGACGAAAACGCGCCCAATGCCGGCGTGCGCATCCGCATGTCCGGCAGCGACGTGTTCAAGTACGCGGTCAAGGCCCTCGATTCGGTGGTCGAGGAAACGCTCCAGGCCAACGGCCTGGACCGCCACGACATCGACTGGCTGATCCCGCACCAGGCCAACCTGCGCATCATCGAGGCCACCGCCAAGCGGCTGGACCTGCCGATGGAGCGCGTCGTGGTCACCGTCGACAGGCATGGCAACACCTCCTCCGGCTCGGTCCCGCTCGCGCTGGACGAAGCCGTGCGCTCGGGCAAGGTGGAGCGCGGCCAGTTGCTGCTGCTGGAGGCGTTCGGCGGCGGCTTCACCTGGGGCTCGGCGCTGCTGCGCTACTGAGCGCGCTGCGACCGGGGCATACGCCCCGGTACAGACGAGGTCGGCCCTTTGCCCGTATCATCGCGCCCTGTTTTCACCGCGGATGTTGGCGTGACCGATCGACAATTGGCGTTCGTGTTCCCCGGACAGGGGTCCCAATCGGTAGGCATGCTCGCGGAACTGTCCGCGCAGTACCCCATCGTGCGCGACACCTTCGCCGAGGCCTCGCAGGGCGCGGGCATCGACCTGTGGGCGCTGTCGCAGGACGGTCCCGAGGACCAGCTCAACCGCACCGAGTACACCCAGCCGGCGCTGCTGGCCGCGGGCGTCGCGGTGTGGCGTGCCTGGCAGGCGCGCGGTGGCGCGCGGCCGGCCTGGCTTGCCGGTCACAGCCTGGGCGAATACGCCGCGCTGGTCGCTGCCGGCGCACTGTCGCTGGAGGAGGGCGCGCGCCTGGTGCGCCTGCGTGGGCAATTGATGCAGGAGGCTGCGCCCGCGGGCACCGGCGCGATGGCGGCGGTGATCGGAGCCGAGGACGCGCTGGTCGACGAGGTCTGCAGGGAGGCGTCGGGCGATGGCGTGGTGGTGCCGGCCAATCACAATTCGCCGGGCCAGGTGGTCATCGGCGGCAACGCCGCGGCCGTCGACCGCGCGCTGGCGCTGCTGGCCGGGCGTGGCGTTCGCAAGGCGGTGAAGCTCGCCGTCAGCGTGCCTTCGCATACGCCGCTGATGCGCGAGGCCGCGAACCGCCTGGCCGAGGCCATGGCCGCGCTTTCCTGGCGGACGCCTTCGATCCCGGTGGTGCAGAACGTGGATGCCGAGGTGCACGACGGCGCGCACGCGATCCGCGATGCCCTCGCGCGCCAGCTGTACCTGCCCGTGCAGTGGACCGGCTGCGTGCGGTCGCTGGCGGACAGGGGCGTCACCCGCATCGCCGAGTGCGGCCCGGGCAAGGTGCTGTCGGGCCTGGTCAAGCGCATCGACAAGGGCATCGAGGCGCGGGCGCTGGGCGGCGCCGGAGAACTGGATGCCGCGATCGAGGCATGGAGCCCGATCGCCGTTCCCGCGGCCCAGGCCGGCTGAGGCGCGCGGAGCCGGGGATTCCCGGCTCCCGGCGCGACCTCTGGGATGCAATCACGACGCAGTTGAAACGACAGGCAGGAACGACATGACCGAGGTACTCAAGGGCGAAATCGCGCTCGTCACCGGCGCCAGCCGCGGCATCGGCGCCGCGATCGCCGACATGCTCGCCGCCCAGGGCGCGACCGTGATCGGCACGGCGACCTCCGAGGCGGGCGCCAGCGCGATCGGCGAACGGCTGGCGGCGCATGGTGGCCAGGGCCGCGTGCTCGACGTGTCCGTGCCCGGCCAGGTGGAGGCCCTGATCGAGGCGATCGGCAAGGAGATCGGCCCGCTCACGATCCTGGTCAACAACGCCGGCATCACCCGCGACGGCCTGCTGATGCGCATGAGCGACGAGGACTGGCAGGCGATCCTCGACACCAACCTCACCAGCGTCTATCGCTCCTCGAAGGCGGCGATGCGCGGGATGATGAAGGCGCGCAAGGGCCGCATCATCAATATCGCCTCGGTGGTCGGCGTCACCGGCAACGCCGGCCAGACCAACTACGCCGCCGCCAAGGCCGGCATCATCGCCTTCAGCAAGTCGCTGGCCAAGGAGATCGGTTCGCGCGGGGTGACCGTCAACGTGGTCGCGCCCGGCTTCATCGAAACCGACATGACCGCGGCCCTGCCCGAGGAGGTCAAGAAGGGCCTGGTCAGCCAGATCGCCCTCGCGCGCCTGGGTCAGGCCACGGACATCGCCAACGCGGTGGCCTTCCTCGCCGGCCCCGGGGCCGGCTACATCACCGGCGAAACCATCCACGTCAACGGCGGCATGTACATGCCCTGACGCCTGCTTGCGGGGGAGGGCCGATCCCGGTGCTCCCCTAAGTTGCCGTTTTCAAAGGGAATGCGTGGCCGGATGTTGCGGCCCGCCTGCCCGCACCGGGGCCGCGCAGCGGCAACGCGCTATCCTCGTCCCGGATCAGACCTTACACTTGTCACCGTAACAGCCTCCGCGGAGCTACAACCAATGAGCAGCATCGAAGAACGCGTCAAGAAGATCGTCGTCGAACAACTGGGCGTCAAGGAAGAGGAAGTCGGCGCCAGCGCGTCCTTCGTCGACGACCTCGGCGCGGACTCGCTCGACACCGTCGAACTGGTGATGGCACTCGAAGAAGAGTTCGAGTGCGAGATCCCCGACGAAGAAGCCGAGAAGATCACCTCGGTGCAGCAGGCGATCGACTACATCAAGGCCCACGTCAAGGCGTGATGTCGGCCGGGCACGCCTGGCGCGAGCGCCGGGCGTCGCCACGCCAGCAATACCCTCGACCCGACCGGGTCGACCTGTGACAACCCGGGGCCGCATTGCGGCCTCGTGCGTTTTGCATCGCGCCGCGGACGCGGCGCCGTGCCCACGATTGCATCGAGGAGAGAGCCGTCCATGTCCAAGCGTCGCGTCGCCATCACCGGTATCGGCATCCTTTCGCCGCTCGGCAACGACCTGGCCTCGAGCTGGGACGGCATCGTCAACGGCCGCTCCGGCATCGGCCCCATCACCCATTTCGACGCCTCGGCCTTCTCCACCCGCATCTCCGGCTCGGTCAAGGATTTCGACCCGGGCCAGTGGATCCCGGCGAAGGACATCAAGAAGATGGATCCCTTCGTGCACTACGGTGTCGCCGCGGCGCTGATGTCGATCGCCGATGCCGGCCTCGAGATCCGCGACGCCGATGCCGACCGGATCGGCGTGGCGATCGGCGCGGGCATCGGTGGCCTCAAGGGCATCGAGGAAACCGCGATCAAGTACCACGAGGGCGGCCCGCGCAAGATCTCGCCGTTCTACGTCCCCAGCACCATCATCAACATGGTCGCCGGCCAGGTCTCGATCATGACCGGCGCGCGCGGCCCCAATATCGCCGCGGTCACCGCCTGCACCACGGCCACGCACAACATCGGCCTGGCCGCGCGCATGATCCAGTACGGAGACGCCGATGCCATGATCGCCGGCGGCTCCGAGTTCGCGACCACGCCCACCTCGCTGGGCGGCTTCTGCGCGATGAAGGCGCTGTCCTCGCGCAACGACGATCCCGAGCGCGCCTCGCGTCCCTGGGACGCCGGGCGCGACGGCTTCGTGATGGGCGACGGCGCCGGCATCCTGGTGCTCGAGGAGTACGAGCGCGCCAGGGCCCGCGGTGCGCGCATCTACGCGGAACTGGCCGGCTTCGGCATGAGCGGCGACGCACATCACATGACCGCGCCCAGCGAGAACGGCGAAGGCGGCGCGCGCTGCATGGTCGCCGCGCTGCGCGATGCCGGCATCGATCCGTCCGGCGTGGGCTACATCAATGCGCACGGCACCTCCACGCCGCAGGGCGATCTCGCCGAGACCATGGGCATCAAGTCGGTGTTCGGCGCGCACGCCTCGAAGCTGATGGTGAGTTCCACCAAGTCGATGACCGGCCACCTGCTCGGCGCGGCCGGCGGCGTCGAGGCCGTGTTCTCGGCGATGGCGCTGCACACCGGCGTGGTGCCGCCGACGATCAACCTCGACAACCCGTCCGAGGGCTGCGACCTGGACTACGTGCCGCACACCGCGCGCCAGGCCAGGGTCGACGTGGCACTGTCGAACTCGTTCGGCTTCGGTGGCACCAACGGCACGCTGGTCTTCCGGCGGGTCTGAGCGCCGGCGCGGCGCATCCGTCCCGGCCGCCCCCGGCGCCGGGACGACCCGGTCCGTGCACGGCGGCGTCGTCGCCGCTCCATCCCAGTCTCCAAGGCGAGCCCACCGGTGCTGATCAGCAGGCCGCTTCCGTCCGACACCGACCTGCTGGCGCTGCATCGCCTCGACCCGCGCCGCTATCCGCTGCTGCTGCAATCGGTCGCGCACGGAACGGCGCAGTCGCGCTGGGACCTGCTGCTGGCCGCCAGCGGCGATGCCCTCAGTCTCGGGCGCGATGGACGCACGCGCGATCGCCACGGAGATGCGCTCTCAGGGACCTTCCTCGAGGCGCTCGACGCGGCCTGGCGTGCCGCGCGGCTGCCGCGCGAGGAACCGCGCTGGCCGTTCCGCGGCGGTTGGGCGCTGCTGCTGGGCTACGAACTGGCCGCCCAGGTCGAGCCGGTGCTGCGCCTGCCGGCGGCGCCCGGCGGGCTGCCGGTCGCGCAGGCCTTGCGCTGCCCGGCCGCGATCCTGCGCGATCATGCCAGCGGCGAATGCGTGGCCATCGCCGAGGCCGACCGCGGCCCCATGCTCGATGCCATCGAGCACGACCTGGCCGGCGCCGGGCGGCTGCCGGCGCTGCCGGCATGGCAGGCGCCCGTCAGGGTACGGGAGGACGCGCCGGCACACTTCCGCGAGGGCGTGGCCCGCATCCTCGACTATCTCGCCGCCGGCGACCTGTTCCAGGCCAACCTCTCGCGCGGTTGGAGCGCGCGTTTCGAGGCTGCGCTGGACCCCGCGCGGCTGTATGCGCGCATGCGCCAGGCCAATCCGGCGCCCTTCGCCGGGCTGTACGCGGGCGAGGGCTGGGCCGTCGCCAGCGCCTCGCCAGAACGCCTGGTGGCGGTCCGCGGCGATCTGGTCGAAACAAGGCCCATCGCCGGTACCCGTCCGCGCCTGGCTGGCGAGGACGATGCCGAACGCATGCGCGAACTGATCGGCCATCCCAAGGAACGCGCCGAGCACGTGATGCTGGTCGACCTGGAGCGCAACGACCTGGGCCGGGTCTGCACGCCCGGCAGCGTGGAAGTCGACGAGCTGATGACGATCGAGAGCTATGCGCACGTGCACCACATCGTCAGCAACGTGCGCGGACGCCTGCGCGCGGACGCGGGGCCGGCGGATGTGATCGCGGCGACCTTTCCCGGCGGCACCATCACCGGCTGCCCGAAGGTGCGCTGCATGCAGGTCATCGCCGAACTCGAGGGCCAAGGCCGCGGCGCCTACACCGGCGCGATGGGCTGGCTCAACCGCGACGGCGACCTGGACCTGAACATCCTCATCCGCAGCGCCGAGGTCGAGGGGGCCGATGTGCGCTTCCGTACCGGCGCGGGCATCGTCGCCGATTCGGATGCGGCGCGCGAACTCGACGAAACGCGCGCCAAGGCCCGCGGCATGTTGCAGGCGCTGGCGGCGGGGGCCGGGAGCTCCACGGTATCCTAGGCCGATGATCCGACCCTTTCCGATGGACCCGATGCATGGCTACCACTAGCCGCTGGCGCGGCCTGTGGCTGCTGTTCGTGCTCACCGCCCTGGCCGCCGGCGCCGCGGCGTTCTGGCTGTACGACCACTACACCGGCTTCACCGACGCGCCGCTGGCGGGCATCGAGGCCGGCGCCACCGTGCGTGTGGAGCGCGGCGACTCGTTCCGGCGCGTGCTGTCGCGGCTGCGCGAGGCCGGAGTGCGCGAGGGCCACGACCTGGAGTGGCAGGCGCTGGCGCGCCAGCTGGGCACCGACGCGCGCGTGCAGGTCGGCGAGTACGCGCTGGAACCGGGCATGACGCCGCGCATGCTGCTGCAGCACATGCGCGATGGTCGCGTGGTCAGCTACCGCTTCACCATCGTCGAAGGCTGGAACATGCGCGAGCTGCGCGCGGCGCTGGCCAGGGCCACGCCGCTGGTGCAGACCATCGGCGAGCTCGACGACGCCGCGCTGATGGAAAAGCTTGGCCGCGCCGGCGTGCATCCCGAAGGGCGCTTCCTGCCCGAAACCTATGTCTATACCCGCGGCGATACCGACCTGGACGTGCTGCGTCGCGCCAACGCGGCGCTGGAGCGTGCGCTGCAGGCCGCCTGGGAGGCGCGCGCGCCCGACCTGCCGCTGGCCGATGCCGAGCAGGCGCTGGTGCTGGCGTCGATCATCGAGAAGGAAACCGGCATCGCCGAGGAACGCGCGCGCATCGGCGGCGTGTTCGTCAGGCGCCTGAAGTCCGGCATGCGGCTGCAGACCGATCCGACCGTGATCTACGGCATGGGCAGCCGCTACGCGGGCAACATCCGCCGCGCCGACCTGCTGGCCGACACGCCCTACAACACCTACACCCGCGACGGCCTGCCGCCCACGCCGATCGCCATGGCGGGGGTGGCCGCGATCCGCGCCGCGACGCAGCCGGCCGGCGGCGACGAACTGTATTTCGTCGCGGTGGGCGACGGCAGCGGCCGCCACGTGTTCTCGCGCACGCTGGACCAGCACAATGCCGCCGTGCGCGAATACGTGCAGCGCTACCGCCAACGGTTCGGACCATGACGCCGCTGCCTTCGCATGCGCACTTCGTTTCGCTCGAGGGCGGGGAAGGCGCGGGCAAGACCACCGTGCTCGACGCGCTGCGCGCCACGCTGCAGGAGGACGGGCACGAGGTCGTCTGCAGCCGCGAGCCGGGCGGCACGCCGCTGGCCGAGATGATCCGCGGCCTGCTGCTGGACCCGGCGCACGAGCCCGCGTCGGCCGACACCGAACTGCTGCTGATGTTCGCCGCGCGCGCGCAGCACATGCACGAAACCATCGCGCCGGCGCTCGCGCGCGGCGCGTGGGTGCTGTGCGACCGCTTCACCGATTCGAGCTATGCCTACCAGGGCGCGGGCCGCGGCCTGGATCCGGCGTGGATCGCCGAACTCGAGCGCCGCGTGGTCGGCCTGCAGCCGGGCCTGACCCTGCTGCTGGACATCGACGTGGCCCGGGGTCGCGAGCGCACCCGCGGACGCGACCTGGTGCCCGACCGGATCGAGTCCGAGCGCGACGAGTTTTTCGAACGCGTGCGCGCCGGCTACCGCGCGCGCGCGGCCGCAGATCCGGCGCGGTTCCGCGTGGTCGATGCCTCGCGCCCGGCGCGCGAGGTGGCCGCTGAAGCGGTCCGGCTGCTGCGCGAATGGAAGTCGCGGACGTGAGCGCTGCGCTGGCGCCGTGGCAGCGACGTGCGTTCGAGCATGCCGTGCGCACGCTGGACGAAGGTCGCCTCGGCCATGCCCTGCTGCTCTGCGGACCCGCGCGCCTGGGCAAGCGCGCGGTGGCCGAGCGGCTCGCCGCGCACCTGCTCGGCGCGCACGAGGCGCGGGCGGCCCACCTGATCGAGGCCGGCACGCATCCGGACTTCCACGTCGTGACCCTGCAGCCCAATCGCGAAGGCACGAAGCTGCGCAGCGAGATCGTGATCGAGCAGATCCGCGAGCTGTCGGAGAAGCTGTCGCTGACGCCGCAGTACGGCGCTGCGCAGGTCGCGATCGTCGACCCGGCCGACGCCATCAACACCGCCGCGGCCAATGCGCTGCTCAAGACGCTGGAAGAACCGCAGCCCGGACGCTACCTGTGGCTGATCGCGTCCAATCCCGCGCGCTTGCCCGCCACCATCCGCAGCCGCTGCCAGCGGCTGGAATTCGGCCTGCCGCCACACCCCGAAGCGCTGGCCTGGCTGCAGGCCCAGGGCCACGCGGCCGCCGACGCGGCCGAAGCGCTGGACGCGGCGCGCGGCCATCCCGGCCTGGCCGATGCCTGGCTGCGCGATGGCGGCATGCGGCTGCGCGGCGAAGTCGCCGCCGACCTGGACAGGCTGGCGCGCGGCGACATCGCGCCGGTCGAGACCGCCCAGCGCTGGACCTCCGACGACCAGGCCGACCTGCGCCTTCGCCACGCCGCCGACCTGGCGCTGGCGCGTGCATCGGGCTTGACCGACCCGGCGCGAATGCGGAAGCTGGCCCGGTGGTTCGACGAAGCCAACCGCACGCGCGACCTGCTGCGGACCACGGTGCGCGCGGACCTGGCCGTCGCCGAACTGCTGCTGTCCTGGCGCGGCGGCGCTGCGCCAGGACCGGCATCCGCAAACAAGGGGTATCGATGAACGCAACTGCGGGCGGTGCGCGCCAGGGCATCCTGTCGCTGGCCTTGAAGGACAAGGCGCAGCTCTACAGCGCCTACATGCCCTATCTCAAGCACGGCGGCGTGTTCGTTCCCACGCCGCGGCGCTACTTCCTCGGCGACGAGGTGTTCCTTCTGCTGACCCTCCCCGAATCCAACGAGCGCCTGCCGGTGGCCGGCAAGGTGGTGTGGGTGACGCCCACCGGCGCGCAGGGCGCGCGTACCGCCGGCGTGGGCGTGCAGTTCGCCGACACGCCCGAAGGCGAGACCGTGCGCGGCAGGATCGAAACGCTGCTCGCGGGCACGCTGTCCGCCGAGAAGCCCACGCACACGATGTGATGGCGACGATCGCGCGCATCCGCCGTGCCGCCGCCCTGCTGGTCCTGGGCACGGCGCTGGCGATGCACGCGACGGCGGGCGAGCGCATCGCGCTGGACGATGGCCGGATGCGGGTCGAGGTGGCGCCCGCGCTGGGCGCGCGCGTCGTGCACCTGTCGCTGCCCGGACGCGGCAACGTGCTCAAGGTGGGGCCGGCGGTCGCCGCGGTGCCCGCGCCGGAGCCCGCCGCCGACGGGCCGGACCTGCCGTACTTCGGCCATGAACTCTGGCTGGGGCCGCAGTCGCAATGGTGGCTGGACCAGGACGTGAACCCGTCGCGTCGGGCCGCGGCCGCACCCTGGCCGCCGGATCCCTGGCTGGGCCATGCGCGCAACCGCATCGTCGAACGCGGCCCGCACAGCCTCGTGCTCGAAGGCGTTGCCAGCCCGGTGAGCGGGCTGCAGGCCACGCAGTCGTTCCGCCTCACCGGCGCCACGCCGCCCACGCTGGAACTGGTCGCCGAGGCCGTGAACCGGCGTGACCGCCCGGTCCGCCGCGACCTGTGGTTCAACACCCGCCTGCCTGCCGGCAGCCGCGTGTTCGCGCCCGTGGCCGCGATCGCCGACGCGCGCCTGCGCGCGGATGCCGACGCCGTGTTCGACGGCCCGGTGGCTTGGTGGGAGGATGGCCTGTACTCGCTGCAGCTCGAGCCGCCAGCGGCGGGCAAGGCCGGCCGCCGCGGCAAGATATTCATCGCGCCCTCGGCCGGCTGGATCGCCGGCTTCAATGCCGGCCAGCTGCTGCTGATCCGCTTCGAGCGCCAGGACGATGCGCTGATCGATCCCGAGCACGGCCAGGTCGAGCTGTACCAGCAGTGGCACCGGGACGACCCCGAGGCCGGTGTCCTCGAACTCGAGGTGCACGCACCGGTGCGCACGCTCGGCCCCGGCGGATCCATGCAGGCGCGCGAGAGCTGGACGGTGTTTCCCTATGACGGGCCGGCGACGCTGGAGGCCCAGCGTGGGGCGCTGCAACAGGCCCTGCAGGCGCTAGGCCTGGCGCGCTGAGCCGGCCGTGGACAGGGCGGCTGCCGCGGGGGGAGGGCGGTGCAGCAGGTTGCATTCAAGGAACGCCATCCCCAAGACAAGCCGCCAGGCCGGCATAGGCACGCTCAACGCGGACAAGCCCACCAACACGATGTAGTCACGGCTCCGGCGGCGCCTGGCGCACGTCCGGCGCGCCCGTCTGCGCCGGCTGCTGGAGTTCGTCGATCACGCCGCCGGCGGGGAATGCCAGCGACGCGCGCAGGCCGGCGACGGTCGATGCATTGCGCACGCCGCGGCGCGCGACGTTGAGGATGTGCTGCACCATCTCGCCCCGCGGCCGCTCCCCCTGCTCGCTGACGAACGACAGGCGGTGCAGCGAGTACAGGCCGAGCACCACCGAGATCAGGAAGAAGAACTGCCACCAGCCGACGGAGATGCCGACCAGGTCGACCGCGGCCCCGGGCGCATTCCAGATGATGCGGAACTGCAGCTCGCGGGTCGAGAAGAAATCCGCGAACGCACCGCCCAGCAGCGGCGCGGTGCCGGCGGCCAGCGCGGTGACCAGGGCGTTGGTGCCGACGTAGGCACTGGCCGAACCGCGCGGCGCCAGCTTGAGGCCGATGGCCACCGACGCCAGCCCGACGCCGGCCGAGGTCAGGCCCATCAGCACGTGCAGCACGACCAGGTAGCCGATGGTCCACGACGGCGGGCCGACCTGGCCGGCCAGCGCCATCGCCGCGATGCAGGCGATGAAGAGCGGCGAGGCCAGGCTCAGCACCGACTTGTTGGTGAAACGGTCGGACAGCCGTCCCCAGGCGCGGATGACCGCGAGGTTGCTCAGCTGGCTGACGACGCTGAGCAGCAGCACGAAGCCGGCGGAGAAGCCGAGCTGCTGGATGATGAAGACGGTGAAGAACGGGGCCGCCAGGTTGACCGCGAACTGCCAGGACGCGAAGAAGCGGATCAGGCGCACGAAGTTGGGGTTGCGGAACGGCTCGGCGAAGAGGGTCCGCAGGCGCTGCCCCGCGCGGACCGCACGCGCCGGCTCGGGCACGCCGGCGAGCTGCCAGGTGCTGGCCAGGCTCGACGCGAAGCCGACGGCATAGAGCGCGAAGAAGACCAGCGGCTCGCCGTCGCCCCCGGGATCGGCGTACTGCAATGCCGCGGCCGCCGCCCCGGTCCCGGCGATGCCGAAGATGGTCGCGTACACCGTGCGCCGGGCGAAGAACGCGCCCATGCGGTCGTCCGGGACCAGATCGCGGATCCAGGCGTTCCAGGCACAACCGCCGATCGCGTTGAACGCGCAGTTGACCGTTTCACCAGCAACGAGCAGCAGCAGCGCCAGGTCGCGGTCGGGCAGGTAGCCCAGGACCGCCATCATCGGCAGCGCGAGGCGCGCGACGAACAGGCAGCTCACCGAGACCGCGCGGCGCGAGCGCACCTTCTCGACCAGGACCACCGCCGGCAGCTGCAGCAGCTGGGTGAGGAAGGGGATCGCGGCCAGCACGCCGATCATGGTCGATGAGGCGCCCAGGAACAGCGCGTAGGCGACCAGCACGACGCCGCTGTTGAGCGTGCCGACGACGGTCGCGAACGCGGCATCGAGCATCAGCCGCCGCGTGCCGCGCTGCAGTTGTTCCGGAGTGATGACGCTGTACGTCGTGCCCAGTGCCATCGCCTGCACCTGCCGCAGCCCGGGCCGATTGCAGCAGATCGTCCGTTACGGGTGGGTCAGCCCCGCAGCAGTGGCGAGTCCCAGCCCGGACGTGGCGCGAAGCGATCGCCGTACTTTGCCTGCAGCGCGCGGAGACGGGCCAGCAGCACTTCGACGCCGGTTTCGCGGATGGTCTGGATCGGGCCTCCGCGGAACGGGGCATAGCCGGTGCCGAAGATCACGCCGGCATCGAGCAGGTCGGCATCGGCGACCACGCCATCGTGCAGCGCCGCCACCGCCTCGTTGAGCAGCGGCAGGACCAGGCGGTCCTCCAGGTCCGCGGGCACCTTGTAGTCCTTGGGCACCTCGGGCTTGCGCGGCTTGCCGTTCTCCCAGGCGTAGATGCCCTGGCCATCCTTCTTGCCGCGCTTGCCCGCCTCGGGCGGCTGCGACAGCGCCGGCGGGATCGCCAGGCCGAGGAAGGGCGCCAGTTCCTGGCCCACGCCGTAGGCCACGTCCAGGCCCACGGTGTCGATCAGTTCGATCGGACCCATCGGCATGCCGTACTTCACCGCGGCCTTGTCGATCACCGCGCCGGGAATGCCCTCCGAATAGGCCAGCGCGGCTTCCAGCATGTAGGGGAAGAGCAGGCGGTTGACCAGGAAGCCGGGCGTGCCGGCCACCGGCACCGGCAGCTTGTCCAGCGCCTTGCAGAACGCGGCCAGGCGCTGCTCGGTCTGCGGCGACATCGCGTCGTGGCGCACGATCTCCACCAGCGGCATCGACGCCACCGGATTGAAGTAGTGCAGGCCGGCGAACTGCGCCGGGCGCGCGATGTGGTCGCGCAGTTCGTCCAGCGGGATCGAGGAGGTGTTGGTGGTCAGCAGCGCGTCGGGCTTCATGCGCGGTTCGAGGCCGGCATAGAGCTCGCGCTTGGCGTCGGCGCGTTCGATGATCGCCTCGATCACCAGATCGGCGCCGGCGGCGCCGTCGCCGGCGAGGTCGCCCTTGAGGCGCGCGGCCACGGCCGGGCGCCTGGTCTCGTCCCGGACCTTCTTCGCGAACAGCTCCTGGGCGCGCGACAGCGCACCGTCGATGAACTTCTGCTCGCGGTCCTGCAGGGTGACCTCGAAGCCCTTGTAGGCCGACCAGGCGGCGATGTCGCCGCCCATCACCCCGGCGCCCACCACGTGCACGTGGCCGATGCCGTGCGGGTCCTTGCCGCCCAGTCCCTTGAGCCGCTCCATCAGGAAGAAGACGCGGGTGAGGTTGCGCGCGGTCGGCGTGCCGGCCAGCTTCACCACCGACTTGCGCTCGGCACCCAGCAGGGCCTGGATACCGCCGCCGCTGCGTCGCCACGTCTCGATCAACGCATACGGCGCGGGGTAGTGGTCCTTGCGCGCCTTGCGCGCAACCTGCTTGACCAGCATCGGCGCCAGCGCCTGGCGCGCCGGCCAGGTGTTGGTGATCCAGCCCAGGAACCGCTGGCGCAGCGGGCGCCGCGCGCCGCGCAGGGCCAGTTCGGCCGCCGCATCCACCAGCACCGCCGGTGCCACCACCTTGTCGACCACGCCCATGGCACGTGCGGAGGAGGGCGACAGGTTGCGGCCGCTGAGCATCACGTCCATCGCCGCAGGCGCGCCGACGAGGCGCGGCAGGCGCACGCTGCCGCCCCAGCCGGGATAGATGCCCAGCTTCACTTCCGGCAGGCCGATGCGGGTGGACGGATCGCTGCTGGCGACGCGGTAGTCGCAGGCCAGCGAGATCTCGGTGCCGCCGCCCATGCAGAACCCGTGGATGGCCGCGACCGTGGGGCAGGGCAGTTCGGCCAGGCGCTGGAACACCTGCTGGCCGCGCCGGATCGAATCGGCGATCGTGCCCTTGCGGTCGAACTCGGCGAATTCGCGGATGTCGGCGCCGGCGATGAACCCCTTCTCCTTGGCCGAGCGCAGCACCAGGCCCCTGGGCGGATCCAGGGCGAGGCGTTCGAGCAGGCCGTCGAGTTCGAGCAGCACGTCCTGCCCGAAGGTGTTGACCGACTCGCCGGCGCGGTCGAACGACAGGACGAGGACGCCATCGGGGCGCAGTTCGACCTGCCAGTGGCTGAAGCGCAGTCCATCGAGGCCAGCGATCATGCGGGACCATCCGTTAGGGTATGGGAAGCCCTTATGATCCAGAGGTTGTTTCGCCCCAGTCAAATCCGAGGCCCGCCCAAACCCCGGATCCGGCCTGCGGGGCCGCTTGCGGCAGCCGCCTCCCGCCCCCAGATCGCAACGAATGCGGGAACTTCCCGCGTTCCTACAGGTCACAGCGCCCGGCCACGGCCGGCAAACCCAGGAGTGCCAGGCCCGATGGCCGAGATCGACACCCAGACGCTGGACCTCGAACTGGTCAAGCGCGTGCAGCGTGGCGACAGCGCCGCCTTCGACCTGCTGGTGCGCAAGTACCAGCACCGGATCGCGGCCCTGATCGGGCGCTACGTGCAGGACTGGAGCGAAGTGCAGGACGTCGCCCAGGACACCTTCATCCGCGCCTATCGCGCGATCGGCAATTTCCGCGGCGACGCGCAGTTCTATACCTGGCTGCACCGCATCGCGGTGAACACCGCCAAGAACCACCTGGTGGCCGGCAACCGGCGTCCGCCGGGGGCCGACGTCGATGTCGACGATGCCGAACAGTTCGACGGCGGCATCCGCCTGCGCGACAGCGACACGCCCGAACGTGAACTGATGCGACAGCAGCTGGAACAAACCGTCGTCCGCGCGGTCGAAGCATTGCCCGAGGAGCTGAGGCTGGCGATCACGCTGCGCGAGGTCGATGGCCTGAGCTACGAGGAAATCGCCCAACGCATGGATTGCCCGATCGGGACGGTGCGCTCGCGGATCTTCCGTGCGCGCGAGGCGATCGACCAGGAGATGAAACCCTTGCTGGACAGCGATTCAAGACCGGAGCGTGCGACACGATGACTTCCGTCGACGACAACGACACCGTGCAGATCGTCCCTGACCCGGACAAGCTGTTCGTGTACCACCGCCAGCAGCTGTCGGCGATGCTCGACGGCGAACTGTCGCCCGACCAGGCCAAGTTCATGCTGCGCAGGCTGCAGCACGATGGCGAACTCGCGGCCTGCTGGGAGCGCTGGCAGGTCTGCGGCGACATGCTGCGGGGCCAGCGCAACGACTTGCTGCCGGCCGACTTCGCGCAGCGCGTCTCGCTGGCGCTGGGCGCTGGCGGCACGGCGGCCGTGGATGCGGCGCGCCCGCATCGCGGCCCGCGTCCGCGCTTCGCGCGCTGGGGCGGCGGTGCCGCCGTGGCCGCGTCGGTCGCGCTGATGGCGGTATTCGTCGGCAGGCAGCTTCCCGACGCGGCGCCGGCGCCGGTGGATGCGCCGGCGCGCGTGGTCGCCGCCGGCGCGCCCGCACCGCTGGCGCAGCCGGAGGCGGCGGTCGCGGCCGCCCCAGCGGCGCCCGCGCCGGTCCTGCGGATCGCCGAAACGCCGGCCAGCGACACGCAGCGCGCCGCCGCCGCGGCCGCGGCGGCCGTGGCGGCCGCTGCGGTGGATACCCCCAGGCGGGCCAGCCAGCGCCGCGCGCGCTCGCAGGCGTCAGCAGCGGCGCAGGCACCGGAGCAGGCGCCGATGATCGCCGCGGCGGACACGCCGCTGCCGCCGCCGGTCCTGGTCGGGGTACCGGATGCGTCCGGCCCGGACCTGTCCGGCTATGCCTTCGCCATGCCCGAGGCCAGCGCGCGTCCCTGGCCGCGCAGCCTGCTTGCCCCGCAAGGTGGACTGGCAGTGTCCAGCGGCGGCCTGTTGCCGCGCCCGCCGGACTTCGAACCGCTGCTGCCGGGCGCGCGCACTGCGCCCTGGCCGACGAGCGAACCCCAGGCCGGCGCCGTGCAGCCCTGAGCCGCGGCGCCTCGCCCGCACCCGACTTCCTTTCACCATTGCTTTGCCGAGGACACGGTCCCGATGAAGAAAACGCCGCTGTATGCCTTTGCCCTGATCCTGCTGACGTCGGCCGCGACCACGGCGGTCGTGCTGCCCATCGCCACGGCGCAGCCTGCGCCGGAACCGGCCGCGGCCGTGCCGCTCGCCGGGCAGGCGACCGCGGTGCCGTCCGCGCCGCTGGTCACCGGACTGCCGGATTTCACCCGCCTGGTCGAGGAGGTCGGCCCGGGCGTGGTCAAGATCGACACCACCATCGGTGCGCGCCGCGCCGCGCAGGGCGATGCCGATGCGATGCCCGGCGAGGAGCAGATCCCCGAGATCTTCCGCCGCTTCTTCGGTCCTGGCTTCCAGATGCCCGGCCCCGGGGGGCGCGGTGGCCAGATGCCCCGCGGCCGTTCGATGGGCACCGGCTTCATCATTTCCGACGACGGTTACGTGCTGACCAACCACCACGTCATCGACAACGCCGACGAGGTCAAGGTCACGCTCAGCGACCGTCGCGAGTTCACCGCCAAGGTGGTCGGCAGCGACGAGGCCTCCGACGTGGCCCTGCTCAAGATCGACGGCAAGGGCCTGCCGGTGCTGCGCGTGGGCAATGCCGCCAGCGTGAAGCCCGGCCAGTGGGCGGTCGCGATCGGCTCGCCGTTCGGCTTCGAGCAGACCGTTACCGCCGGCATCGTCAGCGCGGTGGGCCGCAGCAATCCCTACGCCAACCAGCAGTACGTGCCCTTCATCCAGACCGACGTCGCGATCAACCAGGGCAATTCCGGTGGCCCGCTGCTCAACACGCGTGGTGAGGTGATCGGCATCAACTCGCAGATCTTCAGCAATTCCGGCGGCTACATGGGCGTGGCGTTCGCGATCCCGATCGACGTGGCGATGAACGTGGTCGACCAGCTCAAGAAGACCGGCCGCGTGCAGCGCGGTCAGCTGGGCGTGATGTTCCAGTCCACCGGCATCACCGCCGAGCAGGCGCGCGGCTTCGGCCTGCCCGACACCCTCGGCGCCCTGGTCAGCGAGGTGGTGCCCGGCAGCCCGGCCGAGCGGGTCGGCATCGAGCCGGGCGACGTGATCCGCAGCGCCGATGGCGTGACCATCCGCCAGCCGGGCGACCTGCCGCCGATCGTGGGCAACAAGGTGCCGGGCGCGAAGGTGCGGATCGTGGTGTTCCGCGAGGGCCGCGAGCGCAGCTTCGACGTCACCCTGTCGGAACTGGGCGAGGATGCGGTGGCCAGCGCCAGCCCGCGGCCGGGCGCGCAGGCGCCCGCGCCGGCCCGCGACGCCAATGCGCTCGGGCTGGTGACCCAGGAGCTCAGCGACGCCCAGCGCCGCCAGCTCGGCCTCGACACGGGCGAAGGCGTGCGCATCGTCGGCGTGCCCGGCGCCGCGGCCCGCGAGGCGGGCCTGTCGCCCGGCGACGTGGTGCTGCGCGTGGGCCGCGCCCCGGTCGGCAGTCCGGCCGCGCTGGAGCGCGAGCTGCGCGGCCTGAAGGCGGGGCAGACGGTGATGCTGCTGGTCCGCAGCCAGGGCGGCGGCAGCCGCTACGTCGCGGTCACCCCCGGCGAAGAGCGCTGAGCCGGCGACATCGCTCCGGCGACGCGGCCGCCGGAGGCGGGTGCAGGCGGCAGGCCGCGGATGCCTGCCGCCTCCCGCATCGGAGCGCCGGGCCCTGACCCGCGCTATGCGATAATCCGCGGCTGTCCCGACGATGGCCCCTGCCGCCTCCCCATGTCCGATCCCATGCGGCAGATCCGCAACTTCTCCATCATCGCCCACGTCGACCACGGCAAGTCGACACTGGCCGACCGCATCATCCAGCTGTGCGGCGGCCTGCAGGCGCGTGAGATGGAGGCGCAGGTGCTCGACTCGAACCCGATCGAGCGCGAGCGCGGGATCACGATCAAGGCCCAGTCGGTCTCGCTGCCCTACACCGCCCGCGACGGCCAGACCTACCACCTGAATTTCATCGACACCCCCGGCCACGTCGACTTCTCCTACGAAGTCAGCCGCTCGCTGGCCGCCTGCGAAGGCGCGCTGCTGGTGGTGGACGCCGCGCAGGGCGTGGAGGCGCAGTCGGTCGCCAACTGCTACACCGCGGTGGAGCAGGGGCTGGAAGTGGTGCCCGTGCTGAACAAGATCGACCTGCCCACGGCCGACGTCGACCGGGCCAAGGCCGAGATCGAGGCGGTGATCGGCATCGACGCCAGCGACGCGGTCGCGGTCAGCGCCAAGACCGGCCTGAACGTGATCGAGGTGCTCGAGGCCATCGTGCAGCGCATCCCGCCGCCGCAGCCGCGCGACACCGACAAGCTGCAGGCGCTGATCATCGACTCGTGGTTCGACAACTACCTGGGCGTGGTCTCGCTGGTGCGCGTCATGCAGGGCGAGATCAAGGCCAAGAGCAAGCTGCTGGTGATGTCGACCGGCCGCACCCACGAGGTCGACAAGGTCGGCGTGTTCACCCCCAAGCGCAAGGAGATGCCGGCGCTGCGGGCGGGTGAAGTAGGCTGGATCACCGCCTCGATCAAGGACGTGCACGGCGCGCCCGTGGGCGACACCCTGACCCTCGCCGGCGACCCCGCCGCCAAGCCGCTGCCCGGCTTCCAGGAAATGCAGCCGCGCGTGTTCGCCGGCCTGTTCCCGGTCAATGCCGAGGACTACCCGGACCTGCGCGAGGCGCTCGACAAGCTGCGCCTGAACGACGCCGCGCTGCGCTTCGAGCCCGAAAGCTCCGAGGCGATGGGCTTCGGCTTCCGCTGCGGCTTCCTCGGCATGCTGCACATGGAGATCGTGCAGGAGCGCCTGGAGCGCGAGTACGACCTCGACCTGATCAGCACCGCGCCCACCGTGGTGTACGAGGTGCTGCGTACCGACGGCGAGGTGATGCCGCTGGACAACCCGGCCAAGCTGCCGCCGGTGAACCAGATCGCGGAAGTGCGCGAACCCATCATCCGCGCCAACATCCTCACGCCCGAGGCCTACATCGGCGCGATCATCAAGCTGTGCGAGGACAAGCGCGGCGTGCAGCTGGGCATCCAGTACCTGGGCAGCCAGGTGCAGATCAGCTACGAACTGCCGATGGCCGAGGTGGTGCTGGATTTCTTCGACAAGCTCAAGTCGGTCAGTCGCGGCTATGCCTCGCTCGACTACCAGTTCCTGCGCTTCGAGGCCGGTCCGTTCGTGCGCGTGGACACGCTGATCAACGGCGACAAGGTCGACGCCCTGTCGATCATCGTGCACCGCAGCCACGCCGACCGCCGTGGCCGCGACCTGACCGAGAAGATGAAGGAGCTGATCCCGCGCCAGCAGTTCGACGTGGCGATCCAGGCCGCCATCGGCTCGCAGATCATCGCCCGCACCACGGTCAAGGCGCTGCGCAAGAACGTGCTCGCCAAGTGCTACGGTGGCGACATCAGCCGCAAGAAGAAGCTCCTCGAGAAGCAGAAGGAGGGCAAGAAGCGGATGAAGCAGGTCGGACGCGTGGAGATCCCGCAGGAAGCGTTCCTGGCGGTGCTGCAGGTGGACAACAAGTAGGGATTGCCTGACATGATGAAATGGTTCGAGCTCGCGCTGGTCGTGTTGACCTTTGCCACCGGCATCATCTGGCTGCTCGACCGGCTGGTCTTCGCGAAACGGCGCGCCCGGCGCGCCGGGCTGCTGGAGCCCAAGGAGCCGGTGATCGTCGATTACGCGCGGGCGTTCTTCCCGGTGCTGTTCGTCGTGCTGATCCTGCGCAGCTTCATCGCCGAGCCCTTCCGCATTCCCTCCAGTTCGATGATGCCGACGCTGCTGATCGGCGACTTCATCCTGGTCAACAAGTTCGCCTACGGCATCCGGCTGCCGGTCACCAACAGGAAGGTGATCGCGCTGGGCGAACCCCAGCGCGGCGACGTGGTGGTGTTCCGGCCGCCGCACCATCCCGACCAGGACTGGATCAAGCGCGTGATCGGCCTGCCCGGCGACGTGGTGGCCTATCGCGACAACGTGGTCTACGTGAACGGCGAGCCCTTCCACTACAGCCAGCCGGTGCGCTACGTGGGCGTGGGCCGCGGCGCGGACATGACCGGTGCGGAGCTGCTGGACGAAACCATGCCCGGCCTGACCCACCAGATCCTGGAAGCCCCGCGCCCCGGCATGCTCGATCCGGGCGAAGGCGAATGGCGCGTGCCCGAGGGCGAGTATTTCGTGATGGGCGACAACCGCGACCGCAGTGACGACGGCCGGTTTTGGGGTACGCTGCCGGAGAGCCAGCTGCGCGGGAAGGCGTTCCTGATCTGGATGAACCTCGACAGCACCACGCCGGGCTGGGTCGACTGGGGCAGGATCGGCAGCCGCATTCCGTAGCCGGCGGGAAGGCTGACAGCAGGGCCGGCACATCTGCATCGAACGGGGGAACGGGTCATGAACATGCGTCGCAAGCAGGGCGGCATCACGCTGCTGGGCTTCATCATCGTGGCCGGCGTGGCCGGCTTCTTCGTCTTCATGGGAATCAAGCTGTTCCCGATGTATTCGGAGTACTACAGCGTCAAGTCCGCGCTCAAGAGCCTCGCCGCCGAACCGGGCGTTGGCAACTACTCGCCCGGGCGCATCCAGGACCTGTTCTTCCGCCGGCTCAACATCAGCTACGCGGCCAACATCAGGAAGGAGCACGTCAAGATCCAGCGCCTGAACAACGGCTGGCAGATGGACGTGCAGTACGAGGTGCGCAAGCCGATGGTGGCCAACCTCGATGCGGTGGGCAGGTTCCATGCCAGCCAGTATCTGACCGGTGCCGGTGGTGATCCCAACTGATTCCCTGCACGGGGTCTTCGACGCGCACGCGTTCGGCGATCCCGACCTGCTGCGCCAGGCGCTGACCCATCGCAGCGCGGGCGCGCCGCACAACGAGCGGCTCGAGTTCCTGGGCGACGCGGTGCTGGGCGTGATCGTGTCCGAGGCCCTGTATGCGCGCTGGCCCAAGGCCGACGAAGGCTCGCTGACGCGCGCGCGCGCCGAACTGGTGCGCGAGTCCGCGCTGGCCGAGGTGGCGCGGCGCCTGGCCATCGGCGAGCGCCTGACGCTGGGTCCGGGCGAAATGAAGTCCGGCGGTCACCGGCGCGATTCCATCCTCGCCGACGCGCTGGAAGCGGTGATCGGCGCGATCTACCTGGACGCCGGCTTCGAGGCCTGCCGGCGCGTGGTGCTGCCCTGGTTCGAGCAGGCGGTGTCGGCGGTGCCGGCCAGCAAGGTCGGCAAGGACGCCAAGACCCGCCTGCAGGAGTGGCTGCAGGGACGCCAGAAGCCCCTGCCGCAGTACGAGCTCAAGTCCGAGAGCGGCGAGGAGCACGCGCGCGTGTTCGTGGTGCGCTGCGTGGTGTCCGATCCCGCCGCGGCCGGGGAGGGCGAGGGCGGTTCGCGGCGCGCGGCCGAGCAGGTCGCCGCCGGCGTGGTGCTGGAGCTGCTGCAAGCCGGCAACTGAGCGGATCGGTACCGGAACGGCCGGCGATCACCGCCGCCGCGCGCAAGTCACCTACAATCCGCGCATGCCGCAGAACCCTCCAGCCGCGCACCGCGCCGGCCACCTCGCCGTCATCGGCCGTCCGAACGTCGGCAAGTCGACCCTGGTCAACGCCCTGGTCGGCGCCAACGTCAGCATCGTCTCCAACCGTCCGCAGACCACGCGCCACCGGCTGCTGGGCATCGCCACCGTTCCCGAGGGCCAGATCGTCCTGGTCGACACGCCCGGGCTGCACCTGGAAGGCGGCAAGCGCGCCTCGTCGGCGCTCAACCGGGTGCTCAACCGCGCCGCGCGCGGCGCGCTCGAGGGCGTGGACGCCGCCGCGCTGGTGGTCGAGGCCGGCCGCTGGGACGAGGAGGACACGCTGGCCTACGACACCCTGCATGCCAGCGGGCTGCCGGTGATCCTGGTGGTCAACCAGGTCGACCGCGTCTCCGACAAGGCCACGCTGCTGCCCTACCTGCAGCGCGTCACACAAGGGCGCGCGTTCGCCGCGGTGCATCCGATCTCGGCGCTCAAGCGCACCGGCCTCGACGCGCTGGTGGCTTCGGTGCTCGCGCTGCTGCCCGAACAGCCGCCGCTGTATGGCGAGGACGAGATCACCGACCGCAGCCAGCGCTTCCTCGCCGGCGAACTGCTGCGCGAGCAGCTGATGCGCCAGCTCGGCGCCGAGCTGCCCTACGCCACCACGGTGGAGATCGAATCGTTCACCGAGGAACCCTCGCCGACGGCGGGTGTGATGTACCGCATCGGCGCGGTGATCTGGGTCGAGCGCGAGGGCCAGAAGGCGATCGTGATCGGCAAGGGCGGCACCCGCCTGCGCGACATCGGCACGCGCGCCCGCGAGCGCATGGAGCAGTTGTTCGACGCCAAGGTGTTCCTGCAGACCTGGGTGCGGGTGCGCGAAGGCTGGTCGGACGACGAATCCGCGCTGCGCACGCTCGGCTACGAGTAGCCGAGCGCTGGAGCCGGGCGACGACAGTGCGCTACGACGCCGAACCGGCCTACGTCCTGCATGCGCGCCCCTGGCGCGAGACCAGCCTGCTGGTCGATGTGCTCACGCGCTCGCACGGCCGTCTGGGCCTGCTCGCGCGCGGCGTGCGCGGTGCCCGCCGGCAGGCGCAGTTCGCCGCGCTGCAGCCGCTGCAGCACGTGCGCCTGGCCGCGGTGCAGCGCGGTGAACTGGCCAGCCTGACCTCGGTGGAGGCGCTCGATGCGCCGCCGCTGCTGCCCGGGCACGCCGCGCTCGCCGCGTTCTATGTCAACGAACTGGTGCTGCGCCTGGCCCCGCGCCAGGACCCGCATCCCGAACTCTACGAACTCTACGGACAGCTGCGCGCGCGCCTGCACGATGCCGGCGAGCTGGCCTGGAACCTGCGCCGCTTCGAACGCGACCTGCTGCAGGCGCTGGGCTTCGGCTTCGACTTCGGCATGGACGGCGACGGCGCGCCGATCGATCCGGCCGCGCGCTATCGACTCGACGCCGAGCACGGACCGCGGCGCGTGCTCGGCGAGCGCAGCGGCGAGTCGCGCATGCGCCAGGCCACCGGCAGCGCGCTGCTGGCCCTGGCCGCCGACCGCAGGCCGGGCGCAGCCGATCTGGACAGCCTGCGCCACGCCATGCGCGAGGTGCTGTCGCAGCACCTGGGGCCGCGCGGCCTGAAGTCCTGGCAGCTGGCCGGCGAACTCGGGCGGCTCTCGCGGGGCGCCGGTCAGGCCTCCGACAGCGTGTCCTGAGCGGCGACGCGAAAGGCCTGCAGGGCATCGTCGCAGGCGGGCGTGTCGTGCAGCCGGGTGGCGGCCGCGCCCAGGCGGGCCGCGCCCACGAAGCCGCACCCGGCCTGCAGGCGGTGCAGGCCGGCGCGCAATGCATCGACATCGCCGGCCATGGCGGAGGCCACCACCGCGTCGCGGGTGGTGGCCAGGTCGGCCAGGAACAGCTCGCGCATGGCGGCCACGCTGGCGGCATTGCCGGCCAGCGCCGACAGCGCCTGCGCATCGTCCCAGAGCGGCAGCCCGGCGCCCGCGGCAGGCTCGCGCACATGGGTCGCGCTGGCGGCGCGGCCGGTCCCGTTGATCGCCAGCACCCGCCGGATCGCGGTCAGCCAGGCGTCCGTGGGCAGCGGCTTGGTGATGGTGGCCTCGAAGCCCGCGGCCCGCAGCGCCTGGTGCGCGTCGTGTTCGCGCGAGGCGGTATGCGCGATGGCCGGCGTGGCCAGGCCCCGGGCACGCAGCAGCGCGAGCAGCTCGCCGCCGCTGCCGTCGGGCAGGTGGGCGTCCACCAGCCACAGGGCATGCGCATGGGTCGTGGCGAGGGCGAGGGCCTCGGCCATGCTCGCCGCCGCATCGACATCGGCTGGCAGCGCCTCGGTCGCCGCGTGCAGGAAGGCGCGGCTGGTGGGGTCGTCCTCGACCAGCAGGATCCGTGGATTCATCGTCGCTCCCCGGCCAGCGGATATGCTCGTCCGATGCCTTGGCGCATCTTAACGCTGTTGCTGCTGGCGCTGGCGGCGAATCCCGCCCAGGCGCGGACCGCGACCGCGCGCATCGACGCGATCCATGCCGCGGGCGTCGAGCTGCGCGACGTGGAGGTGCGCCTGCACTGGCCGGCGCAGGCGGGCCGGGGCGAACTGCGCATCCAGGCCGCCCGGATCGAGGCGCCGGCGCTGGGCTACCGGTTCGCGCGCGTGCAGTGGCAGTGTCCGCTGGCGCCGCCGCGCGAAGGCGCGTGGCGTTGCGAGGGGCCGCTGCAGGGCCAGGGCGGCGCGCCGATGCGACTGGCGGTGGATCTGTCGCCGGCGAGCACCGATGCGCGCCTGTCGCGCGATGGCGCCGTGCTGTCCCTGCAGCGCGTGGCCGCCAGCCCGGACGCCACGCAACTGGAACTCACCCGCGTGCCGCTGTTGTGGGCGCAGGCCCTGCTCGCACAGGCCTGGGCGGGCGGGCGCCTGGCGGCGGGCACGATGGAGGGCGGCATCGGGCTGCATACGCCCGGCGACCGGCCGCTGCGGGTCGAAGGGCAGCTGCAACTGGCCGGGCTGGGGCTGGAATCGGACGACGGCACGGTGGCGCTGGGCGATGTCGACGGCGCGGTGCGCTTCGACCTGCGCGTGCCTGCGGATGCCGGCATGCTGCTGGCGCTCGATGGCGAGATCGAGCGCGGCGAAGCCCTGTTCGGCAACGCCTATCTCGCACTCGGTACCACGCCGGTGGCCTTCGGCCTCGATGCGCGGCAGCTGCCCGGCGAAGGCTGGACCGCGCCGCGGATCGAGTGGCGCGATGGACGCAGCCTCCAGGCAAGCGGCAGTGCCGGGCTCGGCGGCGGGGGCGCGCTGCACCAGCTCGATCTCCAGGTCCACAGCGCGTCGCTGGCCGCCCTGCCGGACCGCTACCTGTCCGGCTGGCTGGGGCTGGCGGGCCTGGGTGGACTCGCGCTCCAGGGCGCGGCGGCCGCCACGCTCAGGCTCGATGCGGGCGAACTGCAGGCGCTGGACCTGCACCTGGACGAGGTCGGCCTGGCCGATCCGCGCGGCCGCTTCCGCATCGACGGCCTCGAGGGCGACCTGCGCCATGCCGCGACCGGCGAGCTCGACAGCGAACTGCGCTGGCGCGGCGGCGCACTCTACGAACTGGGCTTCGGGCCGATCCGCCTGCCGCTGCGCAACCGTGCCGGCAGCCTGGAACTGCGCCAGCCGGCCATCCTCGAGATGCTGGGCGGTCGGCTGCGGCTGGAAAACTTCAGCCTGGTCCCGCCCGGCAAGGATGCGGGCCTGCGCCTGGGCTTCGGACTGGCCCTGGACGCGCTGGACGTCGGCCGGCTCAGTCGCGCGTTCGGCTGGCCCGAGTTCGGCGGCACGCTGTCGGGCAACATTCCCAGCGCGCGCTATGCCGACGAGCGCCTGCAGTTCGACGGCGGCCTGAGCGTGCACCTGTTCGACGGCCGCATCGACGTGGGCGCGCTGGCGATGGAACGGCCCTTCGGCGTGGCGCCGACGCTGTCGGCCGATCTCTCGCTGCACGGACTGGACCTGCTGGGCATCACCGGCGTGTTCGACTTCGGCAGCATCAGCGGCCGCCTGCACGGCCGCATCGACGGCCTGCGCCTGGTCGACTGGACGGCCACCGCCTTCGATGCGGAGCTGCATACCGAGCCGCGCCGCGGTGTGCGCCAGCGCATCAGCCAGCGCGCGGTGCAGGACATCTCCAGCGTGGGCGACGCCTCCTTCGTCGGCAGCCTGCAGGGACGCCTGATCGGCCTGTTCGACGACTTCGGCTATCGCCGCATCGGCATCGGCTGCCGGCTGGCCAACGAGGTGTGCACGATGTCGGGTCTGCATTCAGCGGGCAATGGCTTTACTATCGTGGAAGGTGCGGGGATGCCGAGGCTGCAGGTGGTCGGATACAACCGCAACGTGGATTGGCCGACCCTGCTCGAGCGCCTGGCCGCGGTCGCCTCCGGCGATGTCGCGCCGGTGATGGACTGAGCGGCCGCCACACACCCGTCAACGCAAGGAGCCGTCGCATGCGCCGTGTCATGGGGATCTCGCTGATGTCGCTGGTGCTGTGCGCCTGCGTCACGATCAACGTCTACTTCCCCGCCGCCGAGGCGCGCGAGGCCGCACGCGAGTTCGTCGAGAACGTGATCGGCGACGAGGCCGCGTCACCGCCGCCGGCCACGCCGGGCGATGGCGGCATGGCCATGCGCCCGACGCGCTTCGATCCCTGGATGCTGCTGGGCATCGGCAGCGCGCAGGCGCAGGCCCAGCCGGACATCACGATCCGCACGCCGGCCATCCAGGCCATCCAGTCGCGGATGGAGTCGCGCTTCAGCTCCGTGCTGCGCGCGCAGTTCGATTCGGGCGCGCTGGGCTTCGGCGGCGACGGCATGATCGTGGTGCGCGACCCGTCCAGGCTCGCGATCAAGGATCGCGTGGCGGTGAACGCCGCGGTGGCCGACGACAACCGCGACCGCAAGGCGGTCTATCGCGAGATCGCGGTGGCCAACGGGCATCCCGAGTGGGAGCCGCAGATCCGCGAGGTGTTCGCCCGCCAGTGGATCGCGAGTGCGCGCCCGGGCTGGTGGTACCAGCAGGGCGGGGCCTGGAAGCAGAAGTAAGGGGGGCACGGCGGCCGTCCCGGCCGCGGCCCGCCGGGCCCGGGCGCCGGCCAGCGCATCGCATCTGCGACAATATCCGGCCATCTGCATACAGCGCACGCACGTGGCCCGGATCGACCAGACGCCTTTCGAACTCGACATCATCGACCTCAGCCACGACGGCCGTGGCGTGGCCCGGCGCGAGGGCGGCAAGACCGTGTTCGTCGCCGACGCCCTGCCGGGCGAGCGGGTCGTGGCACGCCAGACCGCGCGCTCGCGCAGCTTCGACGAGGCGGCCACGCTCGAGGTGCTGCGGGCGTCGCCCGACCGTGTCGTGCCGCGCTGCGCGCATTTCGGCGTGTGCAGCGGCTGCGTGCTGCAGCACCTGGAGGAGTCCAGCCAGATCCTGGCCAAGCAGCGCGTGCTGCTGGACAACTTCGAGCGCATCGGCCATGTCGCGCCGGCCGCCGTATTGCCGCCGCTCACCGGAGGCGCCTGGGCCTATCGCCGCAAGGGCCGCTTCTCGGTACGGCGCGTGGAGAAGAAGGGCGCGACCCTGGTCGGCTTCCGCGAGCGCGATCCGCGCTTCGTCGCGCAGTTGCGCGAATGCCATACCGTCGTGCCCGAGGTCGCGGCGCTGATCGTGCCCCTCGCGGCGCTGGTCGACGGCCTGCAGGCGCGGCGCGAGGTCCCGCAGATCGAATTCATCGTCGGCGACGCGCAGCCCGATTTCGACGGCGTCGCCCTGGTGCTGCGCCACCTGCAGCCGCTGGGCGAAGCCGACCTGGCGGCGCTGCGGGGCTTCGGCGAGCGCCATCGCGTCGCCATCCACCTGCAGCCGGGCGGGGTCGATTCGGTGCATGCGCTGTGGCCGCAACAGCCGTCGCTGTCGTTCCGGCTGGAGCCCTGGGACGTGACGCTGGCGTTCCGGCCGCTGGACTTCATCCAGGTCAACGCACGCCTCAACGTCGACATGATCGCGCGCGCGTTCGAACTGCTCGACCTGCAGCATGGCGACCGCGTGCTGGACCTGTTCTGCGGGCTGGGCAACTTCACCCTGCCGATGGCGCGCCTGGCCACCGAGGTGGTCGGCGTCGAGGGCGATGCGGGGCTGGTGGCGCGCGCGCGCGCCAATGCCGGGCTCAACGGCCTGTCCAATGCCCAGTTCCATGCCGCCGACCTGACGCAGGACCAGCGCGGCAGCGCATGGATGCGGCAGGGCTTCGACAAGCTGCTGCTGGATCCGCCGCGCTCGGGTGCGATCGACGTGCTCCGGCAGCTGCCGCTGGAGCGTTTCGGCCGGATCGTCTACGTCAGCTGCCACCCGGGCTCGCTGGCGCGCGACGCCGGCTATCTGGTCAACGAACGCGGCTGGAAGCTGTCGGCCGCGGGCGCGATGGACATGTTCCCGCAAACCGCCCACGTCGAGTCGATCGCGCTGTTCGAGCGCGCCTGATCGGTGCGCGCAGCCTGCGCGGATCCCTTTCCTTCCAGCGGTGCTCCTGCCATGGCCCTCGAGATCGAACGCAAATTCCTGGTCACCGGCGACGGCTGGCGCGATGCCGCGCACGCGGTGGTGCCGATGGCGCAGGGCTACATCAACGACCTGGGCGCGATGGACCGCGGCGAACAGCGCGCATCGGTGCGGGTGCGCATCCAGGGCGGGCAGGCCTTCCTCAACCTCAAGTCGCGCGAGCTGGGCCGCAGCCGGCAGGAGTTCGATTACCCGATCCCGGTCGCGGATGCGCGCGCGCTGCTGGCGCTGTGCGTGGGCGGGGTGATCGACAAGCGCCGGCACCTGGTCGATCACGCCGGGCACCTGTGGGAAGTGGACGAATTCCTCGGCGACAACGCCGGCCTGGTCGTGGCCGAGATCGAACTGTCCAGCACCGACGAAAGCTTCGAACCGCCGCAATGGGCCGGCCGCGAGGTGACCGACCTGGCGCGCTACTACAACCTCGCGCTGGCGTCGCATCCCTATGTGGACTGGAGCGCCGAGGAACGTGGCGAGGCGGGCGGCGGGGGAAGCGGGGCGGGCTGAGGGCTTGGTCCGGCGGCGGGCGGCCGCATGATCGCACCATGAGAATCGATGTCTGGTCGGACGTGGTCTGCCCCTGGTGCGGATCGGCAAGCACCGCCTGCAGCGTGCACTGGCGGTGATGGGTGCCGACGCGTCCGGAATCCAGGTGCACTGGCACGCCTTCCTGCTCGACCCCGAGGCGGGCACCGACCCGGTGCCGCTGCGCGAGGCCTACGCGCGCAAGTTCGGCGGCGCGCAGCGCGCCGCGCAGATGCTCGCCAGCACCCAGGCCACCGGCCGTGCGGAAGGGCTGCCCTTCGACTTCGACCGCGGCCAGGTGCGCGTGACCACGCTGCCTGCCCATCGCCTGCTGTGGCTGGCCGCACGCGAGGGCGACGCCGACCCCGTCGCGGAGGCCCTGTTCCGCGCCCACTTCGCCGAGGGCCGCAACCTCGCCGATCCCGAGGTGCTGGTGGCGGCGGGCGCCGCCGGCGGGCTGCCCGGGGCGCGCGTGCGTGCGCTGCTGGCGGGCGACGAGGGCGAGGCCGAGGTCCGTGCGCAGGTCGCGCAGGCCCATGCCATGGGCATCCGCTCGGTGCCGACCTTCGTGATCGGCGGCCGCTATGCGGTGCAGGGCGCACAGGCGCCGGAGGTGCTGGTCCAGGCGCTGCGTCGCGCCGGCCTGGACCCGGTCGCGGGCGCGGACGGCCGCCGCAGCTGAATCGGTGGCGTCGCGACGCCGCTTCGATGGCATCTGCGACAATGTGCCGGTGCGCAACCGCGTACGTAAAGGAGACCGTTGGATGCTCGTGATCGGCGTGGCCGGCAAGGAACTCGGCGCCCAGGAGCGCGACTGGCTGCAGGACGACGCCTGTGCCGGCGTGATCCTGTTCAAGCGCAACTTCGCCTCGCGCGCGCAGGTGATGGAATTGACCGCCGCGATCCGCGAGGCCGCCCCGCGCCCGGTGCTGGTCTGCGTGGACCAGGAAGGCGGGCGCGTGCAGCGCTTCCAGGACGGCTACAGCGCGCTGCCTCCACTGGAAGGCTTCGGCCGGCTGTATGCGCAGGATCCGGCCGCCGCGCTGCGCCTGGCCGAGGAACACGCCTGGCTGATGGCCAGCGAGATCCGCGCCACCGGCGTGGACCTGAGCTTCGCGCCCGTGGTCGATGTCGGCCATGGCAACCTCGCCATCGGCGACCGCGCGTTCTCCGACGATCCGCAGGTGGTCGCCGAGTTCACCCGCGCCTATGTGCGCGGCATGCATTCGGTGGGCATGGCGGCCACGCTCAAGCATTTCCCCGGGCACGGCACGGTGCGCGAGGACACGCATTTCGACAATGCGGTCGACAACCGCTCGCTGGACGAGATCCGCGCGCACGACCTGGTGCCCTTCGTCGCCGGCATCGAGGCCGGCGCCGATGCGGTGATGCTGGCGCACGTGGTCTACCCGCAGGTCGCGCCGGAGCCGGCGGGCTATTCGCCGCGCTGGATCAACGGGATCCTGCGCGAGGAGATGGGATTTCGCGGTGTGGTCTTCTCCGACGACATCGGCATGGCCGCCGCTTTCTCGGCTGGCGGGATCAAGGCGCGGGTGGACGCGCACCTGGACGCGGGCTGCGACGTGGTGCTGGTCTGCCATCCCGAACTGGTCGAGGAATCGCTGGCCGCGGTGCGTCATCGCAGCCTGAACACCATGGCCCTGATCGGCCTGATCGGCCGTGGCGCCCTGGGCTGGGACGGCCTGCTGGCGGACGCGCGCTACAGTGGTGCCCAGGCGCAACTGGCTGCGCGACTGGGGCAGACCGCATGAACGTACCCAAGCTCTCGGAAATCCTGGAGACGGCCGACCTGCTGTTCGACCGCGACGAACTCGAGGACGTGATCGAGGACATGGCCGACGCCATCCAGGCCGAGTACGCCGGCGACACGCAGCCGCCGCTGTTCCTGACGGTGATGCACGGCGGCCTGCCGTTCGCCGGGCAACTGGCGTTCGCGCTGGGCGAGCGCGGACTCGACCTGGAATTCGATTACCTGCACGCCACCCGCTACCGCGGCAACACCGTCGGCTCGGGCCTGGCCTGGCTGCACCGGCCGGCGACGCCGATGCGCGGCCGCCGCGTGCTGCTGGTCGACGACATCCTCGACGAAGGCCACACGCTCAAGGCGGTCAAGTACTGGTGCGAGGACCAGGGCGCGGGCGACGTGCGGGTCGCGGTGCTCGCGGTCAAGCAGCACGACCGCTGCGTCGAAGGCGTCTGCGCCGACTTCGCGGGCGTGGAAGTGCCCGACCGCTACGTGTTCGGCTACGGCATGGACTTCCACGAGCAGGGGCGCAACCTGCCCGGCATCTACGCACTGGGCGAGTAGCACGCGGGCTCGCGCATCCGGCCCGCGGCCGGGGCAGGGTATCCTTCCGGCCCCGTCGCCGCAGCCTGCCCGCATGACTTCCGAACCCATCGACCTGGCCGTCATCGGCGGCACCGGCCTGTATGCCCTGGCCGAGCTGCAGGACATCGAGACCCGCCAGCCGACGACCCCCTACGGCGCGCCGTCCGGCCCGGTCCGCATCGGCACGCTGGGCGGTGGCCGGGTGGCCTTCCTAGCCCGTCACGGCGAGGGTCATTCGGTGCCGCCGCACCGCATCAACTACCGTGCCAACCTGGCCGCGCTGCAGGCGGTGGGCGCGAGCCGGGTGCTGGCGCTCAACACCGTCGGCGGCATCGGCGAGCGCTTCGGGCCGCGGGTCCTGGCCTGCCCGGACCAGCTGATCGACTACACCTGGGGGCGGATCTCGACCCTGTGCGAAGAAGACGGCACCGAGGTGCTGCACGTGGATTTCGGCGATCCCTACACCCCGGCCCTGCGCCGGCGCGTGCTCGCGGCCGCGCGGGCCGCCGGGGTGGCGCTGGTGGACGGCGGCTGCTACGGCGCCACCCAGGGCCCGAGGCTGGAGACCCGCGCCGAGATCGCGCGCCTGCGCCGCGACGGCTGCGACCTGGTGGGGATGACCGGCATGCCCGAGGCCGGCCTGGCGCGGGAGCTGGGGCTGGAATACGCCTGCCTGGCGATCGTGGCCAACTGGGCGGCCGGGGCGGGGCCGGATCCGGACGAGGTGATCACCCTGGACGACGTGCTGGCCAACGTCGCAGCGGCCTCCGCCGGGCTGCCCGCGCTCATCTCGACACTGTTGCGTGGATGATTGCAAGCCCCCCGCTTGCTTTGCATACTCGGCAGGCACGACCGGCCGGGCGGCCGGCCGGGCGCCACCAGCCATCACGAGGTCTGACGAGTCATGCAATACGGCACAGTGAAGTGGTTCAACGACGCAAAGGGATTCGGATTCATCGCGCCTGAGGACGGCAGCGCCGATGTTTTCGTGCACTACTCTGCGATCGATTCGAAGGGTTTCCGCAGTCTCCAGGAAGGCCAGCGCGTGCAGTACGAGGTCACCCAGGGTCCGAAGGGTGCGCAGGCGGCAGGGGTATCCCCGGTCGCGGCCTAGTCCGAACACCAACAGCAGGTACCGATTCCAGGGCTCCGGGCATCCGGGGCCCTTTTTTGTGCGCCTGCGCCGAAGACACGCCTCGCCGCAGGCCGGGCACTACGCCCGCCGGCGCGAGGCACGGGC
>Ga0233385_1000183_pt1 | contig 35684 bp, 21 predicted proteins | sample ElkDunMinimDraft_16_FD_191543 | JGI IMG/M metagenome (GOLD analysis project Ga0233385, IMG submission 191543) | Fecal eukaryotic communites from dung pellets of Tule Elk in California, USA - Elk Dung G36 | ecosystem: Host-associated > Mammals > Digestive system > Large intestine > Fecal | place...
AACGACTCGAACTGGGTCGGCGCCGGACCGTTCGTCCTGGAGAGCGTGACCAAGGGCCAGCGCTACGTGATGAAGCGCAACGAGCACTACCCGCTCGCGCCGGAGGGCAAGGCGGCGGTCAGCCAGATCGAGTACCGCGTCTACCCGGACGTGAACACCATGATGCTGGCGCTGCGCAACGGTGACATCGATCTGATGGGCACCCCGGTGCCGGTCTCGGCGGCCAAGACCTTCGCCAACGACGACAAGATCGAGCTGAAGAAGGTCGGCGCGCTCGGTTTCGCGCACCTGACCTACAACATGAAGAACGAGTACCTGGCCGACCAGGAGGTCCGGCAGGCGCTGTCGATGGCGGTCGACACCAAGTCGATCATCGCGGCCGTGCTCCAGGGCGAGGGTCAGCAGATGGCCGGCCCGATCTCGCCGATCTTCGCCGAGTACGACAACACCGAGCTCCAGCCGTACGCGTTCGACCCGGCGGGCGCGAAGGCCAAGCTGACCGCGGCCGGCTACAAGGACGCGAACAACGACGGCTTCTTCGACGAGCTGAACTTCGGTGTGGCGTGCGACCAGTCCAACGCCAACATCACCCGCGTGGTGCAGCTCTTCCGCGAGAGCGCGGCCGAGGCCGGCATCAAGCTGGAGAACGAGTGCGTGGAGCGCAACACCTTCCTGACCCGCGTCAAGAACGGTGAGTACGACATCGACGCCACCCAGTGGGGCGTCTTCGACAACCCGATGGACCAGTTGCGCAGCACCTACCTGTCCAGCAACCCGGGTGGCATCAACTACAACCTGCTCGAGTCGGACGAGATGGACGCGCTCATCAACGACGCGGCCGCCACCACCGACCCGGAGGCGTTCAAGACCAAGATCAAGAACCTTGACAAGGTCGTGCACGAGCAGGCGTACCTGACCCCGCTGTACGTGGAGAACTTCCAGTTCGCCTACAACGCCGACAAGTTCACCGGCTTCGTCCCGTCGCCGTCGGACCTGCTCGGCATGGTCACCGCGTACTCGCTGGCCCAGGTCACCCCGGTCAAGTAACTCCCGATCAGAGGGAAAGGAGGGGTCCCCCGTGTTGCGTTTCGTAGTCAGCCGGGCGCTGAAGGCCGTCCTGACCGTATGGATTGCCATCACCTCGACGTTCTTCCTGCTGCGGCTCCTGCCGGGGGACCCCACGACCCTGATGGTCGAGGGGGACATGACCCCGGAGATGCAGGCGGCACTGCTCAAGACGTACGGCCTGGACCGTCCGCTGTGGGAGCAGTACGTGTCGTACCTGCGCGAGCTGGTCCAGGGCAACCTCGGCATCTCGTTCCGGCAGATCCAGCCGGTCACCGAGATCATTCTCGACCGGCTGCCCTGGACGCTGCTGCTGGCCGGCGCCGCGTTCGTCCTCACCGTCGCCGTCGGCATCCCGATCGGCGTGACCGCCGCGGTCAACCGCGGCAAGTGGCCCGACCGCGCGCTGCAGGGCTTCGGAATCAGCGCCAACGCGCTCTTCGTGCCCAGCGTCGCGATCCTGCTGCTGGTCTTCTTCGGCGCCCAGCTCGGGTGGTTCCCGATCGGCGGCGCCATCGATCCGGACAGCCGGGGCGTGGCCGCCTACCTGAGCCTGGCCCACCACCTGGTGCTGCCCGTGCTCTCCCTGGTCCTGGTGCAGCTCGGCCCGTACGCCCTGACCCTGCGCACCAACATGATCGAGGTGCTCGGGGAGGACTACATCCGCGCGGCGCAGGCCCGGGGCCTCTCGGCCCGGCGCCGTGTCTGGAAACACGGCCTGCGCAACGCGATCCTGCCGGCGCTGACCCTGATGGGTCTGCAGCTGGGCACGCTGGTCGGCGGCGCGGTGCTGACCGAGACGGTCTTCGCCTACCCCGGGGTCGGGCGGCTGATCTACGAGGCGGTCGGCCAGCAGGACTATCCGGTGATCCAGGGGGCTTTCATCATGCTCGCCGTCACCGTGGTGATCGCCAACGCGATGACCGACATGCTCTACGCGGTCCTCAACCCGAGGATCCGGCTGTGAACGCGCGGGAGGCGGTGGCCTTCCCGAACACACGACCCACCGCGGGCGCACCCGAGGCGCGTCGCCCGGACCCGTTCGCCGTCACCACAGAAGGGAGAGTGCCGTGAGCGCACCCCTGCCGGCCGTGCAGGAACCGGCGTCGGCTCCAGTCGCGGTCAAGCGGTCCTCCTGGTCCGGGTACCTGCGCCAGCCCGTCGCTGCGCTGTCGGTGCTGGTCCTGCTCGTGATGGTGTTGATGGCGGTCTTCGCGCCGCTGATCGCCGACGAGCCAAGCGGTGCCGGCCCGGACGTGCTGCAACCGCCGTCCGGCGCGCACTGGTTCGGCACCGACGACCTCGGCCAGGACGTCTTCGCCCAGGTTGTCTGGGGCACCCGGACCAGTCTGGTGATCGGCCTGGCGGCATCACTGCTCGCGATCGTGCTGGGCACCGCGATCGGCCTGGCCGCTGCCTATTTCCGGCCGATCGACGCGGTCGCCACCGTGATCACCGACGTGATGCTGGCCCTGCCCACGCTGCCCTTGATGATCATGCTGGCGGCGGTGGTGAACCCGAATGTCTGGACGTTGACCCTGATCATCGGATTCTTCGCCTGGCCGGAGGTCGCCCGGCTGATCCGGTCACAGGGGCTGGTCGTCAGCGCCATGCCCTACATCGACGGGGCCCGGGTGCTCGGCGCCACCGGCTGGCGGATCGTCACCCGGGAGATCCTGCCCGCGGTCGTCTCGCTGATGATCGTCAGCGTGCTGATCACCGCCTCCCGGGCGGTGATCTCCGAGGCCGGCCTGAGCTTCCTCGGCCTCGGCGATCCCGACGCCTGGTCCTGGGGGCGCATCCTGCTCAATGCCCAGCGCAGCGGCACGATCGCGCTCGCCTGGTGGCAGACGCTCTTCCCGTCCCTGGCGATCCTGTTCCTGGTGCTGGCGGCGACCCTCGCCGGGACGCGGATCAACGACATCCGCGACCCGCGCCGAAACGGAGGCTGACCCGTGCGACTGCCCGAAACCTTCTACCGCAGCGTCCGCAGCCGGCTCGGGGAGGCGCTCGACGCCCGCGGCCTGGACGGCTTCCTGGCCACCTCCCCGGCGGACGTCGCCTTCCTCAGTGGCTTCTTCTACATCGCCACCGAGCGTCCGGTCTATCTCTGGATGCCACGCGAGGGGGACCCGCTGCTGGTGATCCCCCGCCTCGACGAGGAGTACGCCGCCCAGCAGGGCGTGACCGTTCCGATGATCACCTACTTCGAGTACCCGGGCGTGGTCACCGCCGAGGAGACGCTGGCCACGGCGCTGTCGCGGCCCGGCGGTCCGGTCCGCCGTATCGGGGTGAGCGCCGGGGTGTCCGTCGGCGCGTTCACGGCGCTGTCGCGGGCCATCGCCGGGGCGACACTGGAGACCACCGACGCGGTGGCGAAGCTGCGACTGCGCAAGTTTCCCGAGGAGATCCCGTTCCACGAGGCCGCCGCGCGGATCTGCGACGAGATGCTCGGCGCCGGACGGGCGCTTATCGAGGAGGCCCTGGCCGGCGGGGGACCGCTGCCCCGCGAGGACGAGATCGCGCGGCACGTCATCGCCCACGGCACCGACCGGATGTACGCCGGGTACGACCTGGTCGTCTACACCACGAAGCTGGCCGGCGGCCTGGTCTACGCCGGTCCGAACTCGGCCCTGCCGCACGGTCTGCCGACCCGTCGGCGGCTCCAGCGGGGCGACACGCTGATCCTCTCCCTCGGCGCGGCCGTGGCCAGCCGGTTCGTGGAGAGCGAACGGACCTTCGTCATCGGCGAGCCCACCGCCGAGCAGGTGCGCTACTACGAGGCCGACCGGGAGGCGCAGGAGATCGGCACACAGGCGATGGTGGCCGGCCGTACCTGTGCCGAGGTCAACCGGATCTGCCTGGACGTGCTGCGCGGGCACGGGCTGGGTGACCACATCCGCCATCGCCAGGGGCACGGCATCGGGCTGCAGAACCACGAGGCGCCCTGGGTCGAGGACGGCGACGACACTGTGCTCGCGCCGGGGATGCTCCTCTCCAGCGAGCCCGGGGTCTACGTTCCCGGCCACGCCGGCTACCGCATCTCCGACACGGTCCTGGTGGAGGCGGCCGGCCCGCGCCGGCTCACCACATACCCGCGCGACCTGGCATCCAACATCATCGAGGGAGTCCGATGAAGATCAACGGAGCGGAACTGGTCGTCGAGGCGTTCGGCCCGGCCGACGCGCCCGCGATGATCGTCCACCACGGCGCGCCCGGTCTCGGCTCACGCGCCGAGCCGAAGCGCTCCTTCGGCCCGTTCGCCGACCGGATGCGGGTCATCGTCTTCGACGCCCGCGGCTCCGGCGAGTCCAGCGACGACGAGCCGTTCACCCACGAGCAGTGGGTGGCCGACGTGGACGCCATCCGGGAGCACTTCGGCTACGACAAGATCGTCATGGCCGGTGGTTCGTACGGCGGGTTCATCGCCCTGGAGTACGCCGTCGCCCACCCGGACCGGGTCTCCGCGCTGGTGCTGCGGGACACCGCGGCGGACACCGCGTTCGACCACCTGGCGGTGGAACGGGCCCGCGGCACCGACCGGGGCGTGATTCCGGAGTGGGTCATCGACCGCATCGGCACCGGCCGGTTCGAGAGCAACGACCAGCTGCGGGAGTACTGGCGGGCGATCCTGCCGCTCTACGACCACCAGCACGACGCGGCCAAGGACGAGGCGCGGCTGGCCGCCACCCGGTTCCACTACCGGACCCACAACGCGGCATTCGGGCAGAACATGCCCCGCTACGACCTCAAGCCCAAGCTGCCGTCGATCACCTGCCCGACCCTGGTCACCGTGGGCCGGCACGACTGGCGTACGCCGGTGGAGGCCTCGCAGGTCATCGCGGACCTCGTCCCCGACGCCGAGCTGGTGGTCTTCGAGAAGTCCGGCCACTCGCCGCAGCTGGAGGAGCCGGAGAAGTTCCAGCAGGTGGTGCGGGACTTCCTCGCCAGAGCCGGGGTGCTGCGATGACGCTGTTGGAGATCACCGATCTGCGGGTCGCCTTCCCCGGCCCGAACGGGGCGGTTCAAGCGGTCAACGGCGTGTCACTTCAGGTCCACTCCGGACAGACCCTGGCCATCCTCGGCGAGTCCGGTTCCGGCAAGAGCGTCACCGCGCAGGCGGTGACGGGCATACTCGACGTGCCGCCGGCCACGATCACCGGATCGGTCCAGCTGCGAGGGCGGGAGCTGCTCACCCTGCCGCGCAAACAGCGCGACCGGATCAGTGGCGAAGAGATCGGCATGGTCTTCCAGGACGCGATGGCCGCGCTCAACCCCGTCTTCACCGTCGGGCATCAGCTCATGGAGGTGCTGCGCGTACGCCGCGGCATGTCCAGGGCCGACGCCCGGCGCCGGGCGATCGAGCTGCTCGAACGGGTCCGGATCCCGGCGGCGAAAGACCGCATGCGGGACTACCCGCACCAGTTCTCCGGCGGCATGCGCCAGCGCATCATGATCGCGCTGGCCATCTCCCTGGAGCCGGACCTGCTGATCGCCGACGAGCCCACCACCGCCCTGGACGTGACCGTGCAGGCCCAGGTGATGGAGCTCCTCGCCGAAATCCAGCAGGAGAGCGGCATGGGCCTGCTGCTGATCACCCACGACCTCGGGGTGGTCGCCGAGGTCGCCGACGACGTGGCGGTCATGTACGCCGGCCGCATCGTCGAGCGCGGCACGGTCGAGCAGATCTTCGCCGGTCCGGCCCACCCCTACACCGAGGGCCTGCTCGCCTCGATGCCCCGGGTGGACCGGCGCGACGAGCGGCTCTACGCGATCCCCGGCGCCCCGCCCAACCCGGCCCGGCTCCCCGCCGGCTGTCCCTTCCACCTGCGTTGTCCCCGGGCCACCGACGAATGCCGGCTGACCCTGCCCCCGCTGCTGGCGCTACCGGCCGACCGGTTCAGCGCCTGCCACCACCACGAGGAGGTGCTCGGTGCCGCCCGGTGATGACGTGGTGCTGAGGGTCGAGAACCTGGTCAAGCACTTCCCGGTCAGAGGACGGGTCCCGTTCACCTCCGGCGGGGTGGTCAAGGCCGTCGACGGCGTCTCCTTCGACCTGCGCCGGGGCGAGACGCTCGGCGTGGTGGGGGAGTCCGGCTGCGGCAAAAGCACCCTGGCCCGCATGCTGGTCGGGCTGGAGAAGCCCACCTCCGGCGCGGTGCGCTTCGGCGACTCGGTGGTGCACCAGGCCAGGGGGCGGCAACTGCGGGCGCTGCGGCGGCGGATCCAGATCGTCCTCCAGGACCCGTACACCTCGCTCAACCCCCGCCGCACGATCCGGGAGATCCTGCTCCAGCCCTTCGAGATCCACCCCGACGTGCTGGACCGTCGCCGCCGCGACGAGCGGATCAGCGAACTGCTCGACCTGGTCGGCCTCGATCCAAGCCTGCACCTGGACCGCTACCCGCACCAGTTCTCCGGCGGGCAGCGCCAGCGCATCGGCATCGCCCGGGCACTCGCGCTCAACCCCGACGTGATCGTCTGCGACGAGCCGGTCTCCGCCCTGGACGTCTCCGTCCAGGCGCAGGTGGTCAACCTGCTGGAACAGCTCCAAAACGAGTTCGGCATCGCGTACGTCTTCATCGCCCACGACCTGTCGGTGGTGCGACACATCTCCGACCGGGTGGCCGTGATGTACCTCGGCAAGCTCGTCGAGACCGGCCCCGAAGCCGCCCTCTACGAATCGCCGCGGCACCCCTACACCCGCGCGCTGCTCTCCGCCGTGCCGGTGCCCGACCCGGCCGACCGTCGGCAGCGTCAGCGGATCCTGCTGGCCGGGGACCCGCCCAGCCCGATCAACCCGCCGTCGGGATGCCGGTTCCGGACCCGTTGCTGGCAGGCGACCGATGCCTGCGCCACGACCGAACCACCGCTGGCCGCCGACGAGCACCCGGTTGCCTGTCACTTCCCGCTGGCTGCCTGACAGCCCGCGACCGTCCTCGCTAAGGAGAAGGTGTCTTGCTGCAAGAACCCGCGCCCCGGTACCAGGGCCACCGGTCGTACTCGTACCTGGAGCCGCACTCGGACTACCGGGAGTTCACGCTGGCGAAGGAGGTCGGCCGGGTACCGGAACACGACCTCGGACTGAGCGACGCCCAGCGTGAGCGGGTGACCCGGCTGCTCACCGAGCACACCGCGATCTCGCTGCACGAGCACCCGGTGATCCTGCCCGAGGACGTGCGGGAGTTGCGGGCGTACAACCGCACCGCACGGCAGCGCACCGGTTACGAGGGCCTGGCCCGCTCCGGCCTGACCGCGGTCTTCGACAACTTCATGGCCGGCGCCTCCTGCGTGACCAGCGAGAACGGCTGGAAGTGGAACGACCTCATCTACGCCCTCGGGATGCGGATGAGCGATCTCTACAAGCAGGACCACGTCTTCCTGGCCACCTCGGTGGCGGACATCCACGCCGCGAAGCGGGACGGCCGGCTGGCCCTCGTCGCCGGCCTGGAGTGCAGCAGCCCGATCGAGAACGAGCTGGACCGTATCGACATCCTCTACGGCTTCGGTGTCCGCCAGCTCGGTATTGCCTACAGCCAGGCCAACATGCTCGGCGGTGGCCTCTCCGAACGCAACGACGGCGGGTTGACCCACTTCGGCCGGCGTGCGGTCGACCGGATGAACAAGCTCGGCATCGCCATCGACATCTCGCACTCGGGTGACCGGACGTCGCTGGATGTGATTGAGGCGAGCCGGGTGCCGGTCTTCATCACCCATGCCGGCGCGCGGTCGGTCTGGGACACCTCCCGGATGAAGCCGGACGAGGTGATCCGGGCCTGCGCCGAGCGGGGTGGGGTGATCGGTATCGAGGCTGCTCCGCACACCACCCTCTCGGCGGAGCATCCGCACCATTCGATCGAGTCGGTGATGGACCACTTCACCTACTGCGTGGAGCTGGTCGGCATCGACCACGTGGCGTTCGGCCCGGACACCAACTTCGGTGACCACGTCGGGCTGCACGACAGCTTTACCCAGCACCTGGCGATCGGGAAGGTCCACGGCGCGGTCGACCATCCCCGGGTGCCCTACGTGAGCGGCATGGAAAACCCGGCGGAGTGCTTCAGCAACATCGTCGGGTGGCTGGTCACGCACGGTTACTCGGACGACGAGATCGCCAAGGTCATCGGCGGCAACATCATCAGGGTTCTTCAGGAGGTTTGGTGAAAGACACATTCAAGGGCCGGCTGCGGCTCGCCGTCGCGCTCGGTGTGACGGCAGTGCTGGGCCTGTCCGGCTGCGGTCTCAACGAGGAGAACGGTTCCTCGAGCAGCTCGTCGTCGGACACGGTGCTGCGCATCGGCACCACCACCGACGTGAGCAACTTCAACCCGCTCCAGTCGCTGAGCAAGACCGACTCGTGGATTCTCAACGCGATGTACCCGCACCTGCTGCGGATCGACGAGAACGCGGAGAAGGCGCCGGAGCTGGCCAAGGAGTACCGCTACGAGGACGACGGCAAGACCGCCGTCTTCGTACTGCGCGACGACTTCAAGTGGACCGACGGCAAGCCGGTGGTCGCCGAGGACGTCAAGTTCAGCGCCGAGACGATCATGAAGTACAAGCTCGGCAACGTGGCGGCGAAGCTGACCTGGGTCGAGTCGGTCGAGGCGCCGGACGCCACCACGGTCAAGTTCGCGCTCTCCCAGCCGTACGCGCCGTTCGCCGAGGGTGTCGGCTTCTGGATGCCGATCGTGCCGAAGCACGTCTTCGAGCAGGCCGGTGACCTCTCCAAGTTCGCCAACGACTCGAACTGGGTCGGCGCCGGACCGTTCGTCCTGGAGAGCGTGACCAAGGGCCAGCGCTACGTGATGAAGCGCAACGAGCACTACCCGCTCGCGCCGGAGGGCAAGGCGGCGGTCAGCCAGATCGAGTACCGCGTCTACCCGGACGTGAACACCATGATGCTGGCGCTGCGCAACGGTGACATCGATCTGATGGGCACCCCGGTGCCGGTCTCGGCGGCCAAGACCTTCGCCAACGACGACAAGATCGAGCTGAAGAAGGTCGGCGCGCTCGGTTTCGCGCACCTGACCTACAACATGAAGAACGAGTACCTGGCCGACCAGGAGGTCCGGCAGGCGCTGTCGATGGCGGTCGACACCAAGTCGATCATCGCGGCCGTGCTCCAGGGCGAGGGTCAGCAGATGGCCGGCCCGATCTCGCCGATCTTCGCCGAGTACGACAACACCGAGCTCCAGCCGTACGCGTTCGACCCGGCGGGCGCGAAGGCCAAGCTGACCGCGGCCGGCTACAAGGACGCGAACAACGACGGCTTCTTCGACGAGCTGAACTTCGGTGTGGCGTGCGACCAGTCCAACGCCAACATCACCCGCGTGGTGCAGCTCTTCCGCGAGAGCGCGGCCGAGGCCGGCATCAAGCTGGAGAACGAGTGCGTGGAGCGCAACACCTTCCTGACCCGCGTCAAGAACGGTGAGTACGACATCGACGCCACCCAGTGGGGCGTCTTCGACAACCCGATGGACCAGTTGCGCAGCACCTACCTGTCCAGCAACCCGGGTGGCATCAACTACAACCTGCTCGAGTCGGACGAGATGGACGCGCTCATCAACGACGCGGCCGCCACCACCGACCCGGAGGCGTTCAAGACCAAGATCAAGAACCTTGACAAGGTCGTGCACGAGCAGGCGTACCTGACCCCGCTGTACGTGGAGAACTTCCAGTTCGCCTACAACGCCGACAAGTTCACCGGCTTCGTCCCGTCGCCGTCGGACCTGCTCGGCATGGTCACCGCGTACTCGCTGGCCCAGGTCACCCCGGTCAAGTAACTCCCGATCAGAGGGAAAGGAGGGGTCCCCCGTGTTGCGTTTCGTAGTCAGCCGGGCGCTGAAGGCCGTCCTGACCGTATGGATTGCCATCACCTCGACGTTCTTCCTGCTGCGGCTCCTGCCGGGGGACCCCACGACCCTGATGGTCGAGGGGGACATGACCCCGGAGATGCAGGCGGCACTGCTCAAGACGTACGGCCTGGACCGTCCGCTGTGGGAGCAGTACGTGTCGTACCTGCGCGAGCTGGTCCAGGGCAACCTCGGCATCTCGTTCCGGCAGATCCAGCCGGTCACCGAGATCATTCTCGACCGGCTGCCCTGGACGCTGCTGCTGGCCGGCGCCGCGTTCGTCCTCACCGTCGCCGTCGGCATCCCGATCGGCGTGACCGCCGCGGTCAACCGCGGCAAGTGGCCCGACCGCGCGCTGCAGGGCTTCGGAATCAGCGCCAACGCGCTCTTCGTGCCCAGCGTCGCGATCCTGCTGCTGGTCTTCTTCGGCGCCCAGCTCGGGTGGTTCCCGATCGGCGGCGCCATCGATCCGGACAGCCGGGGCGTGGCCGCCTACCTGAGCCTGGCCCACCACCTGGTGCTGCCCGTGCTCTCCCTGGTCCTGGTGCAGCTCGGCCCGTACGCCCTGACCCTGCGCACCAACATGATCGAGGTGCTCGGGGAGGACTACATCCGCGCGGCGCAGGCCCGGGGCCTCTCGGCCCGGCGCCGTGTCTGGAAACACGGCCTGCGCAACGCGATCCTGCCGGCGCTGACCCTGATGGGTCTGCAGCTGGGCACGCTGGTCGGCGGCGCGGTGCTGACCGAGACGGTCTTCGCCTACCCCGGGGTCGGGCGGCTGATCTACGAGGCGGTCGGCCAGCAGGACTATCCGGTGATCCAGGGGGCTTTCATCATGCTCGCCGTCACCGTGGTGATCGCCAACGCGATGACCGACATGCTCTACGCGGTCCTCAACCCGAGGATCCGGCTGTGAACGCGCGGGAGGCGGTGGCCTTCCCGAACACACGACCCACCGCGGGCGCACCCGAGGCGCGTCGCCCGGACCCGTTCGCCGTCACCACAGAAGGGAGAGTGCCGTGAGCGCACCCCTGCCGGCCGTGCAGGAACCGGCGTCGGCTCCAGTCGCGGTCAAGCGGTCCTCCTGGTCCGGGTACCTGCGCCAGCCCGTCGCTGCGCTGTCGGTGCTGGTCCTGCTCGTGATGGTGTTGATGGCGGTCTTCGCGCCGCTGATCGCCGACGAGCCAAGCGGTGCCGGCCCGGACGTGCTGCAACCGCCGTCCGGCGCGCACTGGTTCGGCACCGACGACCTCGGCCAGGACGTCTTCGCCCAGGTTGTCTGGGGCACCCGGACCAGTCTGGTGATCGGCCTGGCGGCATCACTGCTCGCGATCGTGCTGGGCACCGCGATCGGCCTGGCCGCTGCCTATTTCCGGCCGATCGACGCGGTCGCCACCGTGATCACCGACGTGATGCTGGCCCTGCCCACGCTGCCCTTGATGATCATGCTGGCGGCGGTGGTGAACCCGAATGTCTGGACGTTGACCCTGATCATCGGATTCTTCGCCTGGCCGGAGGTCGCCCGGCTGATCCGGTCACAGGGGCTGGTCGTCAGCGCCATGCCCTACATCGACGGGGCCCGGGTGCTCGGCGCCACCGGCTGGCGGATCGTCACCCGGGAGATCCTGCCCGCGGTCGTCTCGCTGATGATCGTCAGCGTGCTGATCACCGCCTCCCGGGCGGTGATCTCCGAGGCCGGCCTGAGCTTCCTCGGCCTCGGCGATCCCGACGCCTGGTCCTGGGGGCGCATCCTGCTCAATGCCCAGCGCAGCGGCACGATCGCGCTCGCCTGGTGGCAGACGCTCTTCCCGTCCCTGGCGATCCTGTTCCTGGTGCTGGCGGCGACCCTCGCCGGGACGCGGATCAACGACATCCGCGACCCGCGCCGAAACGGAGGCTGACCCGTGCGACTGCCCGAAACCTTCTACCGCAGCGTCCGCAGCCGGCTCGGGGAGGCGCTCGACGCCCGCGGCCTGGACGGCTTCCTGGCCACCTCCCCGGCGGACGTCGCCTTCCTCAGTGGCTTCTTCTACATCGCCACCGAGCGTCCGGTCTATCTCTGGATGCCACGCGAGGGGGACCCGCTGCTGGTGATCCCCCGCCTCGACGAGGAGTACGCCGCCCAGCAGGGCGTGACCGTTCCGATGATCACCTACTTCGAGTACCCGGGCGTGGTCACCGCCGAGGAGACGCTGGCCACGGCGCTGTCGCGGCCCGGCGGTCCGGTCCGCCGTATCGGGGTGAGCGCCGGGGTGTCCGTCGGCGCGTTCACGGCGCTGTCGCGGGCCATCGCCGGGGCGACACTGGAGACCACCGACGCGGTGGCGAAGCTGCGACTGCGCAAGTTTCCCGAGGAGATCCCGTTCCACGAGGCCGCCGCGCGGATCTGCGACGAGATGCTCGGCGCCGGACGGGCGCTTATCGAGGAGGCCCTGGCCGGCGGGGGACCGCTGCCCCGCGAGGACGAGATCGCGCGGCACGTCATCGCCCACGGCACCGACCGGATGTACGCCGGGTACGACCTGGTCGTCTACACCACGAAGCTGGCCGGCGGCCTGGTCTACGCCGGTCCGAACTCGGCCCTGCCGCACGGTCTGCCGACCCGTCGGCGGCTCCAGCGGGGCGACACGCTGATCCTCTCCCTCGGCGCGGCCGTGGCCAGCCGGTTCGTGGAGAGCGAACGGACCTTCGTCATCGGCGAGCCCACCGCCGAGCAGGTGCGCTACTACGAGGCCGACCGGGAGGCGCAGGAGATCGGCACACAGGCGATGGTGGCCGGCCGTACCTGTGCCGAGGTCAACCGGATCTGCCTGGACGTGCTGCGCGGGCACGGGCTGGGTGACCACATCCGCCATCGCCAGGGGCACGGCATCGGGCTGCAGAACCACGAGGCGCCCTGGGTCGAGGACGGCGACGACACTGTGCTCGCGCCGGGGATGCTCCTCTCCAGCGAGCCCGGGGTCTACGTTCCCGGCCACGCCGGCTACCGCATCTCCGACACGGTCCTGGTGGAGGCGGCCGGCCCGCGCCGGCTCACCACATACCCGCGCGACCTGGCATCCAACATCATCGAGGGAGTCCGATGAAGATCAACGGAGCGGAACTGGTCGTCGAGGCGTTCGGCCCGGCCGACGCGCCCGCGATGATCGTCCACCACGGCGCGCCCGGTCTCGGCTCACGCGCCGAGCCGAAGCGCTCCTTCGGCCCGTTCGCCGACCGGATGCGGGTCATCGTCTTCGACGCCCGCGGCTCCGGCGAGTCCAGCGACGACGAGCCGTTCACCCACGAGCAGTGGGTGGCCGACGTGGACGCCATCCGGGAGCACTTCGGCTACGACAAGATCGTCATGGCCGGTGGTTCGTACGGCGGGTTCATCGCCCTGGAGTACGCCGTCGCCCACCCGGACCGGGTCTCCGCGCTGGTGCTGCGGGACACCGCGGCGGACACCGCGTTCGACCACCTGGCGGTGGAACGGGCCCGCGGCACCGACCGGGGCGTGATTCCGGAGTGGGTCATCGACCGCATCGGCACCGGCCGGTTCGAGAGCAACGACCAGCTGCGGGAGTACTGGCGGGCGATCCTGCCGCTCTACGACCACCAGCACGACGCGGCCAAGGACGAGGCGCGGCTGGCCGCCACCCGGTTCCACTACCGGACCCACAACGCGGCATTCGGGCAGAACATGCCCCGCTACGACCTCAAGCCCAAGCTGCCGTCGATCACCTGCCCGACCCTGGTCACCGTGGGCCGGCACGACTGGCGTACGCCGGTGGAGGCCTCGCAGGTCATCGCGGACCTCGTCCCCGACGCCGAGCTGGTGGTCTTCGAGAAGTCCGGCCACTCGCCGCAGCTGGAGGAGCCGGAGAAGTTCCAGCAGGTGGTGCGGGACTTCCTCGCCAGAGCCGGGGTGCTGCGATGACGCTGTTGGAGATCACCGATCTGCGGGTCGCCTTCCCCGGCCCGAACGGGGCGGTTCAAGCGGTCAACGGCGTGTCACTTCAGGTCCACTCCGGACAGACCCTGGCCATCCTCGGCGAGTCCGGTTCCGGCAAGAGCGTCACCGCGCAGGCGGTGACGGGCATACTCGACGTGCCGCCGGCCACGATCACCGGATCGGTCCAGCTGCGAGGGCGGGAGCTGCTCACCCTGCCGCGCAAACAGCGCGACCGGATCAGTGGCGAAGAGATCGGCATGGTCTTCCAGGACGCGATGGCCGCGCTCAACCCCGTCTTCACCGTCGGGCATCAGCTCATGGAGGTGCTGCGCGTACGCCGCGGCATGTCCAGGGCCGACGCCCGGCGCCGGGCGATCGAGCTGCTCGAACGGGTCCGGATCCCGGCGGCGAAAGACCGCATGCGGGACTACCCGCACCAGTTCTCCGGCGGCATGCGCCAGCGCATCATGATCGCGCTGGCCATCTCCCTGGAGCCGGACCTGCTGATCGCCGACGAGCCCACCACCGCCCTGGACGTGACCGTGCAGGCCCAGGTGATGGAGCTCCTCGCCGAAATCCAGCAGGAGAGCGGCATGGGCCTGCTGCTGATCACCCACGACCTCGGGGTGGTCGCCGAGGTCGCCGACGACGTGGCGGTCATGTACGCCGGCCGCATCGTCGAGCGCGGCACGGTCGAGCAGATCTTCGCCGGTCCGGCCCACCCCTACACCGAGGGCCTGCTCGCCTCGATGCCCCGGGTGGACCGGCGCGACGAGCGGCTCTACGCGATCCCCGGCGCCCCGCCCAACCCGGCCCGGCTCCCCGCCGGCTGTCCCTTCCACCTGCGTTGTCCCCGGGCCACCGACGAATGCCGGCTGACCCTGCCCCCGCTGCTGGCGCTACCGGCCGACCGGTTCAGCGCCTGCCACCACCACGAGGAGGTGCTCGGTGCCGCCCGGTGATGACGTGGTGCTGAGGGTCGAGAACCTGGTCAAGCACTTCCCGGTCAGAGGACGGGTCCCGTTCACCTCCGGCGGGGTGGTCAAGGCCGTCGACGGCGTCTCCTTCGACCTGCGCCGGGGCGAGACGCTCGGCGTGGTGGGGGAGTCCGGCTGCGGCAAAAGCACCCTGGCCCGCATGCTGGTCGGGCTGGAGAAGCCCACCTCCGGCGCGGTGCGCTTCGGCGACTCGGTGGTGCACCAGGCCAGGGGGCGGCAACTGCGGGCGCTGCGGCGGCGGATCCAGATCGTCCTCCAGGACCCGTACACCTCGCTCAACCCCCGCCGCACGATCCGGGAGATCCTGCTCCAGCCCTTCGAGATCCACCCCGACGTGCTGGACCGTCGCCGCCGCGACGAGCGGATCAGCGAACTGCTCGACCTGGTCGGCCTCGATCCAAGCCTGCACCTGGACCGCTACCCGCACCAGTTCTCCGGCGGGCAGCGCCAGCGCATCGGCATCGCCCGGGCACTCGCGCTCAACCCCGACGTGATCGTCTGCGACGAGCCGGTCTCCGCCCTGGACGTCTCCGTCCAGGCGCAGGTGGTCAACCTGCTGGAACAGCTCCAAAACGAGTTCGGCATCGCGTACGTCTTCATCGCCCACGACCTGTCGGTGGTGCGACACATCTCCGACCGGGTGGCCGTGATGTACCTCGGCAAGCTCGTCGAGACCGGCCCCGAAGCCGCCCTCTACGAATCGCCGCGGCACCCCTACACCCGCGCGCTGCTCTCCGCCGTGCCGGTGCCCGACCCGGCCGACCGTCGGCAGCGTCAGCGGATCCTGCTGGCCGGGGACCCGCCCAGCCCGATCAACCCGCCGTCGGGATGCCGGTTCCGGACCCGTTGCTGGCAGGCGACCGATGCCTGCGCCACGACCGAACCACCGCTGGCCGCCGACGAGCACCCGGTTGCCTGTCACTTCCCGCTGGCTGCCTGACAGCCCGCGACCGTCCTCGCTAAGGAGAAGGTGTCTTGCTGCAAGAACCCGCGCCCCGGTACCAGGGCCACCGGTCGTACTCGTACCTGGAGCCGCACTCGGACTACCGGGAGTTCACGCTGGCGAAGGAGGTCGGCCGGGTACCGGAACACGACCTCGGACTGAGCGACGCCCAGCGTGAGCGGGTGACCCGGCTGCTCACCGAGCACACCGCGATCTCGCTGCACGAGCACCCGGTGATCCTGCCCGAGGACGTGCGGGAGTTGCGGGCGTACAACCGCACCGCACGGCAGCGCACCGGTTACGAGGGCCTGGCCCGCTCCGGCCTGACCGCGGTCTTCGACAACTTCATGGCCGGCGCCTCCTGCGTGACCAGCGAGAACGGCTGGAAGTGGAACGACCTCATCTACGCCCTCGGGATGCGGATGAGCGATCTCTACAAGCAGGACCACGTCTTCCTGGCCACCTCGGTGGCGGACATCCACGCCGCGAAGCGGGACGGCCGGCTGGCCCTCGTCGCCGGCCTGGAGTGCAGCAGCCCGATCGAGAACGAGCTGGACCGTATCGACATCCTCTACGGCTTCGGTGTCCGCCAGCTCGGTATTGCCTACAGCCAGGCCAACATGCTCGGCGGTGGCCTCTCCGAACGCAACGACGGCGGGTTGACCCACTTCGGCCGGCGTGCGGTCGACCGGATGAACAAGCTCGGCATCGCCATCGACATCTCGCACTCGGGTGACCGGACGTCGCTGGATGTGATTGAGGCGAGCCGGGTGCCGGTCTTCATCACCCATGCCGGCGCGCGGTCGGTCTGGGACACCTCCCGGATGAAGCCGGACGAGGTGATCCGGGCCTGCGCCGAGCGGGGTGGGGTGATCGGTATCGAGGCTGCTCCGCACACCACCCTCTCCGAGGCGCACAAGCACCACTCGATCGAGTCGGTGATGGACCACTTCACCTACTGCGTGGACCTGGTCGGCATCGACCACGTCACCTTCGGACCGGACACCATGTTCGGTGACCACGTCGGGGTGCACAACACGTACGCCGGCAACTACGCCCACGACGCCGGCAACCGTCCGGAACACCCGCGGGTGGAGTACGTGTCCGGAGTGGAGAATCCGGGCGAGGCCTTCGGCAACATCGTCGGCTGGCTGGTCAAGCACGACTACTCCGACGACGAGATCGCCAAGGTCGTCGGCGGGAACACGCTCCGCGTGCTGGAGCAGGTCTGGTAGTGCGCTTACACGCCGTCGTGGGAGGACGTGGACGAACTAGACTCTCGTACGCCGTCGACGGCGGCGGGCAGCGATGAGGTGAGGGCGGATGGCTCGGCGCGAAACCGCACTGCAGAGCGCACACGGGCGGCTGCGGGAGCTGATCGGCAGCGAGTTCCTGACGGGGGACAAGCTACCCAACGAACGGGATCTGGCCGACCGGTTGGAGGTCAGCCGGGCCACCGTGCGAGAGGTGCTGGGCCAACTCGCCGCCGAGGGAATGGTGACCCGTACCTGGGGGATCGGCACCTTCGTGCACGGCGGCGCCGAACGAGTGCCGGTCTCGCTCAGTGACGTCATGGCGCTGCGGGACCGGATCACCGCCTCGGGCCACCGGCCGACCCTTCAGGACGCGGCGGTCAGCCGGGCGAGCGCCCCGGCTGACTGCGCCGCGGTGCTCGGGTTGGAGCCGGACTCGCCGGTGTGGCGGGTCGACCGGCTCTTCGCCGTGGACGGGGTGCCGGCGGCCTGGATTCGTGACCACCTGCCGCTGCGTTTCGACGGCCGCGACCTCGACCCGTCCGGGTTGGTCAGCATCGACCTGGACATGTTCGAGTTCCTCGCCGACGCCACCGGCATGCCGGTCCGGCGGGCCGAGATCGAACTCGCCGCGGTGCCCGCCGACGAGGAGTCCACGGCCCGCCTCGACGTGTCGCTCGGGCACCCGCTGATCAGCGCGACCCAGATCGGTTACGGCCCGGGTGGCGCCGCGCTCTTCCACGGGCACGTCACGGTCCGCACCGACGTGCTGACCTTGCGGATCAGCCGGGGTGAGGAGCGTGCCGAGCCGGCCCCACGGGCAGGCGGTGTCCGCCCCCGGCGCTCGGCCGACTCCTGAGGGAGCGGGTCTGGTGGAGCCGGTGACCGGGCCGTGTTCTCCGGTGCCGCTCCCGGTCAGAGCCGGTCAGATGGTGGTGAGCAGCGCGTCGAGTGGCCGGGGCAGTGGCAGAACGCATGGGCGGTACTGGCCGGCATGCCGAGTCGTCTATCGAGAACGCGGAGCGGTGAACTCGTGTGACATGTCTCCGGTGCCGCCGCCTGCCTTGGCCGGTACCGCGCGCCCCAATCCGACGCGCTGCTTCGAGATGTACTGCGATCCCCGGTCGGCCTCGACATCTGGAAAGCCGGAAGCAACAGCAGGCGCTGGGAGTGCGCGTCTGCTTGAAAGCCGCGTGCTCAAGATTCAGCCGAGGTCGTGCTCTGCCGGGTTGGTGTTGAGGACCCAGGCGAGGGGCATGGTCGCGCGGACGGTGTAATGATCGCCGTCCAGACGGTGCATGGTGACGGTCTGCGCCGGATCCTGGTCGACCACCCAGTACTGCGGGATGCCGGCGGCGGCGTACTCGTTGTGTTTGGTCACCGTGTCGATGCCCTCGGAACCTGGCGAGAGGATTTCGACGGCGAGGAGCACATCGGCGACCGGGAGCCAGACACCGTCCGCCTGGGCCTTGCTCCAAACGACCAGGTCGGGAATGCGTCCGCCGACGCCGCCGAGGCGACCAGGGATGCGTAGTCCGACCGCCTGGGCGATCCGGTCCGCCGGGACACCGCCCTGGGCGAGCCACACCATGAGCCGGGTCGCGATGATCGCATGGGCGTATCCCGGCGGCGGCATGATCGAGAGGACTCCCTCAGGGCTGATCTCGTACCGGTGGTGTTCGTCCGCGGCCATCATCGCGGTGAGGTCGTCGAGCGTCACGACGGGGGGCATGTGCCTGCCGACCGCATCCGAGCTCATGCGGGCATCGTACCGGCCGGTTGTGGGCGGGCGGTGCCTCGACAATCCGTCCCGACCGGGATTCTGACGCAGGCAGGAGTTGATCATTAGCCCCGGCGACCCGGCATCGGCTGTCACCTCCTGTGCGTCGCGAGGCGCTGACGGTGTGCGGGCTGCACTACGATGCCCACTCTGGGCCCCTCGATTGCGGTGAGTATGGACAAGACCGAGCGTGAAGAGGTTCGCCGCCTGACGGCGGACTTCACGCAGTGGAGTCGACGTGCCGAGGACGTACAGCGGTGGCGTCGGACGGTGCGGGAGGCGGCCGACGGCGACGAAGAGGCGCTGCGGGCGCGCAGCGCCGTGGTCAACCGGGCCGGGCAGGCCGCCTGGCAGGTGCTCCCACTGCGCGGCAGTGACGCCGGGGTGCTCCCGCGTCTGCGCGAACGTGCCGCGCTCCCCGCGCTGACGGCCGACGACAGTGCCTTCCTGCGCCTGCTCACCACGGAGGTGCCCCGCGCCGTCGCCGACGTCACGCCCGTACTCGGGCTGCGTCGTTTCTTCACCGGGTCGGCGAAGAAGCAGGCGGCGGCGGAGGCTGCGGGCGTCCTGCGCCGTCAGCATCAGGTCTTCCTCCGGTACGACGGTGTCCGCCGGCTGGAGCGGCTCGGCCCCGTCTCTGCGCCCGATGACTCCCCAGCGCTGGGCTTCCCGGTGTTGCTCGACCCCGCGCTGGGCTTCGGTCTGCTCGCCACGCGGAGCGGTGCGCCACCCGAGCTGCTCGACCGGTCGGCCATCGACGGGCTGCCCGAGGCACTGGACGCCATCGCCAAGGTCGTCGCCGGCGAAGCGCCGCAGCGAGCGGCGGCGCGGGCGGCGGGTGAGCAGGTGCGGTACGCCGAGGTCCGGCAGGCCTTGGAGCAGATGCCCGTGGCGGCGTTGAAGGCGGTCAGTCCGGACCCTCTTCGGCTCGGAGCGCTCGCCGAGGCGGGGATCGGCACGGTGCAGGAGGTGCTGAACCGGAGCGGGTCGCTGCAGGCGCTTCCGGGAGTCGGCGAGACCTCGGCGCGGCGGATGCTCGCCGCCGCGCAGACCCTCCTGCGGGAGACGTCCGAGGACACGGCCGTCCGGATCGACGTCGACCACCGGTCCCCGGAAGCGACCCAGCTGCTGCGCCGCCTCGCCGAATGGGACGGGAGCCGGCAGACCCAGGGTGCGGTGGCGGACCTCGAACGCGCCGCCGAACTCGCCCCGCTGCGCCCGGTGCTCGACCGGGACACCAGCCACCTGCTCGTGATCCCGACCAGAGGGCTCCCGGTCGCCGGGCTCACCGAGAGCATCCAGATCGTCAAACGGCGCGCGGAACTGCTCGGCATGTCGTCGACAGCCGGCCGGAAGGTAGTCGACGCCGACCCCTGGGCCGACTTCCTCGCCCGCCCCGCCGACTACTTCGCCATGCTCGCCGAGCTGGGGTTCGTCACCGAGGACGAGAACGCCGTGCACGGCGATCTCTCCGAGGAGATCGTGGCGGCCGTACGCGACCAGACTCTCAACGGCGAACACCTGACGGTGTCGCTGCGCGGCTACCAGAGCTTCGCGGCCCGGTTCGCCCTGGTGCAGCGCAAGGTCATCATCGGGGACGAGATGGGTCTCGGCAAGACCGTCGAAGCGCTCGCGGTCCTCGCACACCTGCACAGCGGCGGCAAGAGGCGTTTCCTGGTGGTCTGCCCGGCCGCGGTGGTGACCAACTGGGTCCGCGAGGTCGGCGGCAAGTCGCGGCTGCGCGCACTCCGGGTCCACGGACCCGACCGCGACCATGCCGCCGCCACCTGGCTGCGGGAGGGCGGTGTCGCCGTCACCACCTACGAGACGCTGGCGTGGTGGGAGACCGCGCTGCGGGAAGTCCGCGACCTGGCTTGCGTCGTCGTGGACGAGGCCCACTACATCAAGAACCCGGGAGCGCAGCGGACGAGGCGGACCAGCCGGTTGATCACCCGGGCGGAGCGGGCGATCCTGCTGACGGGCACACCGCTGGAGAACAGGGTCGGCGAGTTCCGCAACCTCGCCTCCTACGTACGCCCGGACCTCACCGTGGACGCCGACGCACTGTCGCCGCGGGCGTTCCGCCGGCGGATCGCGCCGGCGTACCTGCGCCGCAACCAGGAGGACGTGCTCACCGAACTGCCGGAGCTGATCGAGGTCGAGGAGTGGATCCCGCTCTCCCCGGCGGACCGTGCGGTGTACCGGGACGCGGTCGCGGGCGCGAACTTCATGCAGATGCGCCAGGTGGCGATGCTGGGGGGTGCGCAGTCCGCGAAGCTGCAACGCCTGATCGAGATCGTCCGTGAAGCGGAGGAGAACGAGCGGCGAGTCCTCGTCTTCTCCCACTTCAGGAAGGTGCTCGACCTGGTCGCCCGGTCGTTGCCGGGGCCGGTCTTCGGCCCGCTGACCGGCTCCGTCCCCGCCGGTCAGCGCCAGCAGATGGTCGACGAGTTCTCCGCCGCCGAGCACGGCGCCGCCCTGGTCGCCCAGATCGTCGCCGGTGGCGTCGGGCTCAACATCCAGTCCGCCTCCGTCGTCGTGATCTGCGAACCGCAGCTCAAGCCCACGACCGAGGCGCAGGCCATCGCCCGCGCGCACCGGATGGGGCAGGTGCAGTCGGTGCAGGTCCACCGGCTGCTCTCCGAGGAGAGCGTCGACCAGCGGATCACCGAACTGCTCGCGGCCAAGAAGCAGATCTTCGACGACTACGCCCGGATCAGCGACATGGCCGACTCGAGCCCGGAGGCACTGGACCTCTCCGAGGCGGAGCTCGTCCGGGACGTGGTGGCGGCCGAGCGCCGGCGCCTGTTCGACGACTCCAAGCAGGGGTAGCCGCAGCCGGGCATCCGCCGCACGGTCCAGGGGGGCGGATCCAACTCGCCTACCTTGATGTTGTTGCTGGTGTCAGCCTCTCTGACGCAGCGCCTGAAGCGTCGCGGGGGTCGGTTCGGGCTGTGGTCGCCAGATGCCTTCTCCGCCGGCGTACACAAGCTGAGGGCCGATGTCGCTGATGGTCTGAACGGCGTCCAGCAGGCGGTCCACTTGCTCCAGCGTCACGCCCAAGCCGAGACTTGCCCGGACAGCGGTGCCGGACGATGCATCGGGATGACGGTCGCGCAGTAGGTGCCGGGTGAGCGGGTGCGCACAGAACCACCCCTGCCGGACTCCGATGCCGTACTCAACGGAGAGCGCGCTGGCCAGCAGGCCGGAGTCGATACCGTCCAGGCTCATGGTGACGATGCCGACCCGCGAACTCGCCGGACCGAACAGGGACAGTTCACCAACGCCGGGGATCTCCGCCAGTCCGGTGCGCAGCCTGGTGAGCAGGGCGGACTCGTAGGCCATGATTGAGTCCCAAGCCGGGCGCAGCACCCTGCAGGCGGTCGCCAGCGCCACCGCCCCGATCACGTTCGGGGTGCCGGCCTCGTGGCGAGCCTCGCCGCTCACCCACTCGACGCGGTCCGCGTCGTCGGACACGTACGCGGTGGCTCCACCGCCGATCAGGTAGGGCTCCGCCGAGGCGAGCCAGTCGGCACGCCCTGCCAGTACGCCGACGCCGAACGGCGCGTACATCTTGTGGCCGCTGAAGGCGACGTAGTCGGCATCGAGTCCCGCCATGTCCAGCGGCCGGTGGGCGACGAGTTGAGCGGCGTCCACCGCAACTCGGGCTCCGTACCGATGCGCTGTTTCGACAATCTCCTGCAGTGGAAGAAGCTCGCCGGTCACGTTGGATGCCGCCGTCACACTGACCAGCACTTCGCCGCCGCGTCGCCGAGCCAGGGTGCGTTCGAGGTCGGCGAGAAGTTCGTCAATCCCGGGCGGAATGGGAAGATGTTCGACCGTCCGCCAGGGCAGCAGGTTCGCGTGGTGTTCGCCGGCGAACACGATCACGGTCGCGTCATCCGGCACCGACCGCGCCAGCAAGTTGAAGGCGTCCGTGGTGTTACGGGTGAAGATCACTGCATCATCGGGACGGGCGCCGACAAACTGCCGGACCGCCTGCCGGGCATCCTCGTACCGGGCTGTGCACATGTTGGACAGAGTGCCTGCCCCTCGATGCGCGCTGGCGTACCAAGGGAGAAAATCAACGATCTCCTCCGCCACTGCTGACAGGCAGGGCGCGGTCGCCGCGTGGTCGAAGTTGGCGAAGGAAACCATGGCGCCGTTCGCTAGGGGCACCATCACGTCGGAGCCGAGTACGGCCGGCAGGACGAAGGTCGGCGCGATCGCACGCCGGGCGTTGAACGGGGCGACGGTCACTGAAGGCTCCCTGTGGCAGAAATTGGTGAACTGTCGGTTCCGCCGACCTGCCGCGGCGCGCAGGAGCCCTTGCCCGCTCCTGCGGCGCCGCGATCGAATGTCGGTGTGAGCGCTTTGCCGTGCGCGGATGACGCTGATGGCGCTCTCAGGTCGCCGGTTCGGTGATGTTCACGACGGTGATGTAGAGCCGTTCCAAGGCGCTTCCCTGCCGCTTGCGGCGCAGCTTTATCCGGCCGATTTCTCCTGTGGAGCGCACGTGCGTACCACCGCAGGGAATCACCATGTCACCGCTGTGCCAGACCCGCGCCTCATGCTCACCCTCAACCGGGACGGTACGGATCTCCAGGTCCCTGGCGATGATGTCGTTGGCCCGCTCCTCCCACTCGGCCACCTCCTCGGTGGTGAGCCGTTCGGGCGTGTGGAAATCAAAACGGGCCGTCTCCCCGTCGATGCGGGCACCCTTGGTGTACAGATCGGGACGGGCGGTGGTGGCGAACCAGAAGCCGAGATGAGCGGCTGAGTGGTGCCGCATGTTGCGCAGCCGGCGTTCCCAGTCGATGGACACCTCGACCTCCGTGCCGACGGCGGGCGGTTCCGCGCCCGCGGCGAGCACGTGGCCCACCTCTCCATCGATCATGATGAGGTCGGGAAAGCTGGGATGGGCGAACGGCCGGCCCCCGACCTTCTGCGTGTCGACGACGCACGCCGAACCGATGCGTCCGGTGTCCCCCACCTGTCCGCCGCCCTCCGGGTAGAAGACCGTCTCGGAGAGGAACACCTTGTCGCCCCGAATGCCACTGACCGTGGCCGAACAGTCGCGGCGATAAGGGTCGTCAATGTATAGCTTTGTGGTCACTTTCAATCTCCGGCATTCGTGATGACGTGGTCGGGAGTAGCGTCATGTGGCGGTGTCAGGGATTCCAGATAATCCGATATTCCGTCGTAGGCGAAGGTGAGCGTGCAGGATTCGCGCGGCATTTCGCGCGCTACGCGACAGGCTGCTACAACGTTGGCCGCAGATGATATGCCGACTGCGATTCCCTCAGTCTGCAGCAGTTGCCGCATCATCCTCAAGCAGTCCTCGTAGGACACCTGAACCTCCTGGTCGATGAGGTTCAAATCGAGGATCGGTGGCACGAGTCCCACCGCGAGGCCCTGGATCCGGTGCGGTGCGAACCGTTCCTCCCGCAGCGAACATCCTTCCGGCACCACCGCGACAATCCGCATGTCGGGATGCTGAGACTTCAGAACCCGTCCCACTCCTGTCAGATGCCCTCCGGTGCCCACCCCGGCAACCATCGCGTGGAGAGCGCGGCCATTCAGTGCAGTGAGAATCTCTTGTGCAGTGGTGCGCTCGTGGATCGCAGGATTTGCCGGATTGGCCTGTTGATGCAGCATCACCCAGTCGGGATTCCTGAGCAGCATCCGCTGCGCCAGTTGCGAATGGGAGTTGTTGCCCAAGCGGTGGTCGGACAGCACTACTTCTGCACCGAATCCGCGCAACAGGCGCTGTTTGGCGGTGCTGTAGTTGTCGGGAATGACGAGTACCAGCCGGTAACCGAGGATTGCGGAGGCCATCGCAAGGCCGACTCCGGTGTTGCCCCCGGTGGACTCGATGATGGTCTGGCCGCTGCCCCGAAGCAGCTCTCCCTGCTGCTCCGCGTCGTGGATCATGCTCAACGCGATCCGTACCTTGTGGCTACCCCCCGGATTCAGCATCTCCAGCTTGATGAGGAGGTCGCGGTCAAGATCGGGCTCGATCCTGGAGAGCCGGACGAGGGGCGTGTTTCCGATCGTGTCGAGCACGGAATCCGCGATATCGGTGCGAGGTACTGTCATTGGGCCCCCTGGTTGGTGTGCCGCTGGTCGGCCGATCCGGCGATGGAGACATCCGGTGCGCGCTCCTCCGGTGAGCCAAAGGAGGCGTACTCGGTGTAGTGGCCCAGGTGTTCGTCAAAGTCGAAGAGCCGTGAGCCTCGCACTCGTTCATTGGTGACATCGACCACGAGGTGGCGTACCGGGTAGACCGGTCGGTCGTCAAATACTGCGTGCCGGTGGTCTTCCTCGCTGAAGTAGGCGCCGACGTCGGGGTGCGAGTGGTAGATGATTCGCACCGGGTCGTCGCCGTCGAAGGACTCTGCGAGGACACGCAGGTCGGGCAGACCGAAGGCGAATCCGGTCCGGGACGTGCGGCCGGACTCCACTGCCCGATCTCCAGAAAGTTGATCGATCACATTGGCGCAGCGAGTCACCCCCGTTGCTCTGATGAAACCGCAGGCCTCCGCGGGATACACATCCTGGACGTGCGCATAGACCGCCGCGAGCGCGTTCTCGCTGGGCTGACCGTCTGCGGTGAGCGTCGCTGACGACGTCGATGAACCAGCCGAGGCGGAGGGTGGGAGCGATGCGGGCTGGTTGCGGCGCTGTCCCCACTGGGTCATGCCGAAGGCGAGCAGGATCACGCCGGTCAGGGCCAGGTCCACGTGGCTGAAGGCAGTCCCCTCGATCATCACGGAGAAGAGTTGGGAGAAGATCGGAAACAGGACGAAGACGAACGACGCGGTGACCGTGTCCGTCCGCTGGACCAGCCAGAAGTAGACCGCGAACCCGATGACCGATGCGATCACGCCGAGATAGAGGGTCGCTCCGACGCTCCGCGCCGTAAATGCCTCAGGGCCCGGGCGTTCGATGATCAGTCCGAGGCCGGTGAGCACGACGCCGGCGAGGGTCATCGGGAGCGTGTTGAGCGTGAGCGAGTGGATCTCCCCGCCGTGCTTCTTGATCATTATGTACGCCAGCGCGTGCAACACGGCGGCGCAGAGTACCGCCAGTACGCCCCAGCCACTGGTCACTGCCACACCCTGGGAGTGCATGATCAATGCGCCCAGCGCGGTGAAGGCGACGAGCACGCTGACGAACTGTGTCGCCGAGATCCGGGTGCGCAGGATCGGCACGCTGAAGACGACCATGAGGACGGCCACCGATGAGAAGCAGATGGCAGTGAGGCCCGAGGAGATGTACTGCTCGCCAAAGTTGTACAGGTAGAAGGGAATGGCGAAGTAGCAGGCGAAGATGAAGCCAAAGAACCAGTTGAGCTTCCTCGGATAGGTCATTGGCTTGTTCAAGTATCGGCAGGCTGCGATGAACACCGGTGCGGCGATGACGAAACGCAGTCCTGACGCGGTCAGCGGGGGCATGTCGGTGACGGCCATCTTGATCGCGATCCAGGTGGACCCCCAGATCAGGCACACCATGACGAAGCAGAGCGCAAGTTTGACCGTGCGCCTGCTGGGACGATGGAACCGTGCCGTTATTGTCCGAGCGGTATCGGTTTCGAGCGCGGAGGACATTGTCGAAGAGTCTCCAGACGAAGTCGTGGGCAGCCGTCGGCGCAGCTGGGTCGACTCGGGCATGGCGCGAACGGCGCTCAGGCCGAGAGGGGAATCCGCTCGGACCGTGCCGATTTGCCGGTCGGTATGCTGAGGGTTACGGCAGAGCCGCCGTGGCGGATTCTGATGTGGGTGAAAGCGCGTATCCCGCGGGCCCGCGGTGACACCTGAACGGTCATGGACCTGGGGCTGCGTTGCAGGACGCAGAGATCGCCCGCGGGCAGTGGCAACTGGGAAGGGTCCAGCAGATCGACGGTGAGACCGGCGCGCTCGAAGTTGTCGCCATGCAGCCGAAATCGGAACCGGCCCAGTGCCTCCACGCCGTAGACCGCCATGGGCCGAGGACCCGTGACGGTCTGGTACTGGTTCAGTACGACGACTTGACTGCCGGCCGGCACATCCGTGCGTACGAGTGCATGGCTGCCGATGACAACGTCGTCGCCGATCGTGACGGGTCCGAGGACCCGGGCGAAGCCCGCAATCTCGACCCGATCGCCCAGGCGAGGATGCCGCGGGCCGGGCACGTTGTCGGCGACTTTCAGCGCGCCGAGCACGACGCCTTGGAGTATGTAGCAGTCGGAGCCGGTAACGACGGCCTCGCCGATGACCGTGCCGAGCCCATGATCGATGACGAAGCGGGGGCCGATGGAAGCGCAGGGGTGTATTTCCACGCCGGTCCGTACGCGGGCCACTTCGGACATGGAACGTGCCAGGATGAGCGACTCAAGGGGATCGGCGGTAGAAAGGCGCAGCACGGTGTGCGCGAGACGATAGGTCAGCACGCTCTCATAGCACAGGTAGGCCTGGAGTACGTACCGCCATGAGCCGCAGCTGGCGGGATCCCGGTCGGTCAGCGCGAACAGGTCTCCCACCGCCAAGTCGAGGGCCTGTGACCGTATCGCGGCCGGGGCGGTCCCGAGTCGGTGCAGTCCGCCCGCCCAGGGAGCGAGCAGTTTGTCGATGACGCGGGTCAGTTCACGCGCCGGCTCTGTGAGATCGCTGGATCCGTTACAGGCAGGTTCTGTTTCGTTGATGGACATTTCATTCCCCCGTGGTCCAGCCGGCCCCTGGCGTGCTCGATTCCCGGCTGCGGCGTACGCGAAGTCCGTCGAAGAAGGACAACGTCATATAGTCGACGCCGAATATATACCAGCGAATGGGTTTGCGAAGGCCCGTTGGCCGGGCGCCGTCACCGCGAGTCGTCAGCCGGCGACAGGGCCGCGACTGCGCTTGGCCCGCCCCGGCGTCTGCCATGTGATCTCAGGGCCGGAACCGGTAGCCCATGCCCGGTTCGGTGATCAGGTGGCGGGGCCGGGCGGGGTCGTCTTCGAGCTTGCGGCGCAATTGGGCCATGTACTGGCGCAGATAGTTGGTCTCGTGCTGGTACTCCGGCCCCCATACGTCGTGCAGGAGCTGCCGCTGGCTCACCAGCTTCCCGGGATGGCGCAGCAGCAGCTCCAGCATCGCCCACTGGGTGGGGGTGAGGCGCACCTGCGTACCGTCGTCGGCGGTGACGGTCCGGGCGGCCAGGTCCACGTTGTGCCGTCCGATCCGGGCGGTGGGGAGGCTGTCGGTGGGAGCGCCGCCGCGGCGGCGGGTGACTGCGCGGATGCGGGCCAGGAGTTCGTCGACGCCGAAGGGCTTGGTCACGTAGTCGTCGGCGCCGGCGTCCAGGGCGGCGACCTTCTCCGCACTGCCGGCCCGCCCGGAGAGCACGATGATCGGCACCCCGGTCCAGCCGCGCAACCCGCCGATGACCTCGGTGCCGTCCATGTCGGGCAGCCCGAGGTCGAGCACCACCAGGTCGGGCGGGTGGGAAGCGGCCGCCTTGAGCGCCCCGGCGCCGGTGCCGGCGACGTCCACCTCGTAGCCGCGGGCGCGCAGGTTGATCCGCAGGGCGCGGACGATCTGCGGTTCGTCGTCGACGACCAGGATGCGGGTCATGTTCCTCCTTCCGGGGCATACCGATCCGAGCCTGGCACGCCAGGCGGCGCGGCGGGCAGCCGCAGCACCATCGTCAGTCCGCCACCCGGGGTGGCCTCCGGGGTGATGCTGCCGCCCATCGCCTCGGTCAGGCCGCGGGACAGCGCCAGGCCGAGCCCGACGCCGGTGGTGTTGTCGCGATCGCCGAGGCGCTGGAACGGCAGGAACACGTGCTCCCACTCCTCGGCCGGGATGCCGGGACCGGTGTCGATGACCCGCAGCTCCACGTCCCCACCGTGGGCGCCGGCGGTGATCGTCGGGGGCGCTCCGGGCGGGCTGTGCCGCAGCGCGTTGGCGACAATGTTGACCAGCACCCGCTCCAGCAGACCGGGATCGGCCAGCGCGGCGGGCAGGTCGGCCGGCAGGTCGGTGGAGACACCGGCGGCGGGTGCGCCCAGGTCGTCGAGGGCCCGCGGTACGGCGTCCTCCAGTCCGATCGCGGTGCGGGTGACGCCGATGACGCCGGCCTGCAGGCGGCTCATGTCGAGCAGATTGGCCACCAGGCGGGCGAGCTGCTCCAGCGACTCCTCGGCGGTGGCGAGCAGTTCCCGCCGGTCGTCGGCGTCGAACTCGACGTCCGCGCTGCGCAGGCTGCTCACCGCGGCCAGGGCGGCGGCGAGCGGCGTACGCAGGTCGTGGCTGACCGCGGCGAGCAGCGCGGTGCGCATCCGGTCGGCTTCGGCCAGCGGCCGGGCGGTGGCGGCCTCCTCGGCCAGGCGTTCCTGGCGGAGCGCGACGGCGGCCTGGGCGGCGAACGCCTCCACGATGCGCCGGTCGGCGGCCTCCAGCCGCCGGCCGGCGAGCACGACGGTGAGGCGCTCGTCGACCGGCACCGCTGTTTCGCCCGCGCCCGGGCTGCCGGGCGGCCGGTCGCCGACGGCGGCCACCACCCGCCAGGCGTTCTCGTCGTGGGCCCGGTCCGGGCGCCCTTCGGCGCCGGCGGCGAGCTCCAGGACGCTGACCGCGCGCAGCCCGAACGTTTCCCGCAGCCGGTCCAGCAGGGCCGGCAGTGGTCGTTCGCCGCGCAGCACGCCGCCGGCCACGGTGGCGAGTGTCTGGGCGTCGGCGGAGGCGCGGGCCGCCTCGCGGGTGCGGCGGGCGGCGGTGTCGACCACCCAGCTGACGGCGACGGCGACACCGACGAAGACGCCGAGGGAGAGCAGGTTCTCGGCCTTGGCGATGGTGAGGGTGTAGTAGGGCGGGGCGAAGAACCAGTTCAGCAGCAGGGAACCGCCGAGCGCCGCGACCAGCGCCGGCCAGAGTCCGCCGACCAGGGCGACTCCGACGACACCGGCGAGGAAGAAGAGGATGTCGTTGGTGAGGGTGAGCGTCGGCAGCGCCTGGAGCAGCAGGGCCAGCAGCGGCATGCCGCCGCCGGCGAGCGCGAAGCCGAGCAGCCGGCGGCGCCGCGACAGCGCCGCCGGGACCCCGGCCCGGCGGCCGCGGCCGGCTTCGGGGTGGCTGACCAGGTGCACGTCGATCGGCCCGGCGGCGGCGGCGGTGCTCATCCCGACACCCCGGGAGAGGAGCTGGGCGAACCGGCCGCGGCGGCTGGCCCCGAGTACGAGCTGGGTGGCGTTGACGCCGCGGGCGAAGTCCCGCAGGGCCGACGGGATGTCGGTGCCCAGCACGTGGTGGTAGGTGCCGCCGAGGCGCTCCACCAGGACCCGCTGCCGGGCGAGCTGGGCCGGGTCGGCGCCGGCGAGCCCGTCGCTGCGGGCGACGTGCACGGCGAGCAGGTCGGCGCCCTTGCCGCGGGCGGCGATCCGGGCGGCGCGGCGGATCAGCGTCGCCCCCTCCGGGCCGCCGGTCAGTGCCACGACGACGCGTTCGCGGGTCTCCCAGGTGTCGGAGATGCCCTGCTGTGCGCGGTAGGCGTCGAGCTGGTCGTCGACCTTGCCGGCCAGCCAGAGCAGGGCCAGCTCGCGCAGCGCGGTGAGGTTGCCGACCCGGAAGTAGTTGCCCAGCGCCGCGTCGATGCGGTCCGGCGGGTAGACGTTGCCATGCGCCATCCGCCGGCGCAGCGCCTGCGGCGTCATGTCGACCAGCTCGACCTGCTCGGCGGCGCGGACCACCTCGTCGGGCACGGTCTCCCGCTGGGTGGTGCCGGTTATCCGGGCCACCACGTCGTTGACCGACTCGAGGTGCTGCACGTTCACGGTGGAGAGCACGGTGATCCCGGCATCGAGGAGCTCCTGGATGTCCTGCCAGCGCTTCTCGTGCCGTGAACCGGGCACGTTGGTGTGCGCCAGTTCGTCCACCACGGCGACCTCGGGGCGCCGGGCGAGCAGGGCGTCCAGGTCCATCTCGTCGAACTCGCGGCCCCGGTAGGCGACCCTACGGCGGGGCACCTGCGCAAGGTCGCCGATCATCGCCGCGGTGTGGCTGCGGCCGTGGGTCTCGACGCAGCCGATCACCACGTCGGTGCCGCGACCCGCCCGCCGGTGGGCCTCCTCCAGCATCGCGTACGTCTTGCCGACCCCGGGCGCGGCGCCCAGATAGATACGCAGCTCTCCTCGTGGCACGAACACACCCTCCTCCGGGTCGCCGCCGCGGCAGGCGGCGGGGTGGGGCACCGGGCCGGGCGTCGCCACGCCGGCCCGGTGCCGTCGGTCAGCCGAGCGGGAACTCCCGGTCCAGGGCGAGGTTGAGGGTGACGACGTTGACCCCCGGTTCGCCCAGGAAACCGAGCGCCCGTCCGGTGGTGTGCGCGGCGACCAGGCTCCGTACCCGCGCCGGGTCGGCGCCGCGCTCCCGCGCGACCCGCGCCACCTGCAACCGGGCGTACGCCGGGCTGATGTGCGGGTCGAGGCCGCTGCCGCCGGCGGTGACGGCGTCGGCGGGCACCGCGGGTACGGCCGGCGCGTCGCCCCGGACCGGAGTGACCAGTCCGCCGGCGGCGACGTAGTCGACGCCGGGCCGGGCCGGCTCCACCGGCACCCCCTCGTACGCGGTGACGAAGGGCGTGGCCGGGGCGGCCTGGTTGACGCTGACCACCCGGGTGACCGGGCCGGTCAGCCCGTGTGCGCGGAAGACGGCCAGCACCGCGCCGACCCCGTCGGCGGTGCAGTACGGTCGCCGCCCGTCCACGCCGTCGAGTTCTCCGGCGGCCTTGCTGCGTGCGCAGACCTGGGTGAGCAGGCTCGGGGCCGACTCCCGCGGGTCGGCCGTGAGGGTGTCCACGACGCTCTCCGGGCCGAGGTTGCCGGCGGCGGTCGCGGTGGGGTCGTAGCCCGTGCCGGCCGCCGAGGGGCGGGACTGGAAGTAGTGGGGTAGCGGCCTGCCTTCGGCGTCGGTGAAGGACTGTCCGATCAGCTCGCTGCCGACCGCGGCGCCCTCGACGGTGATCAGGGAACCGTCGGCCCGGACGTCGAGCCCCGGCAGCCGGCCGACGGCGACCAGGGTGAGCGGGTAGGCCAGGCCGAGCAGGACGGTGAAGACGAGGAGGGCGCGCAGCGCGGCGAGGTGCGGGGCGAGCCGGTGGGAAAGGCGCATCAGGACATCCCGGGAATGGTGGCGATGACGAGGTCGATGAGTTTGATGCCGACGAACGGCACGACGACGCCGCCGAGGCCATAGCGCAGCAGATTGCGGCGCAGCAGTGTCGACGCGCCGGCCGGCCGGTAGGTCACGCCCCGCAGGGCCAGCGGGATCAGCGCGACGATGACGACGGCGTTGAAGATGACCGCCGACAGGATCGCCGACTCCGGACTGGACAGCCGCATGACGTTGAGGGTGTCCAGGCTCGGATGGATGCCGGCGAACATGGCCGGGATGATCGCGAAGTACTTGGCGATGTCGTTGGCGATGGAGAAGGTCGTCAGCGCCCCGCGGGTGATCAGCAACTGCTTGCCGATCTCCACGATCTCGATCAGCTTGGTCGGGTCGGAGTCGAGATCGACCATGTTGCCGGCTTCCTTGGCGGCCGACGTGCCGGTGTTCATCGCGACGCCGACGTCGGCCTGGGCCAGGGCGGGGGCGTCGTTGGTGCCATCGCCGGTCATCGCGACCAGCCGCCCACCCTGCTGTTCGGCTCTGATCAGGGCGAGCTTCTCCTCCGGAGTCGCCTCGGCGAGGAAGTCGTCGACCCCGGCCTCCTCGGCGATCGCCTTCGCCGTACGCGGATTGTCGCCGGTGATCATCACGGTCCGGATGCCCATCCGGCGCAGCTGGTCGAAGCGCTCCCGGATGCCGGGCTTGACCACGTCCTTGAGGTGGATGACGCCGATGGTTTCGGCCCGGGAACCCTCGACGTGCTCCGCGACGAGCAGCGGGGTGCCGCCGAGGTCGCTGATCCCGGCGACGATCCGGTCGACGTCGGCGGGCGGGTTGCCGCCGTGCTCGCGGACCCAGGTGAGCACGGCGGCGGCGGCGCCCTTGCGGATGCGCCGGGCCGGTCCGGTGACACCGGCGTCCACGCTCGTGTCGCCGAACAGGTCCACACCGCTCATCCGGGTCTGCGCCGTGAACGGTACGAAGACGGCGTTCGGCAGCAGGCCCGGTTCCCGTTCCCGCAGCCCGAAGTCGTTCTTCGCGAGTACCACGATGGAGCGGCCCTCGGGGGTCTCGTCGGCCAGGCTGGCGAACTGGGCCGCGTCGGCGACGTCGGACGCGGGCCGGCCGGCGACGGGGACGAACTCGGCCGCCTGCCGGTTGCCCAGGGTGACCGTGCCGGTCTTGTCCAGCAGCAGGGTGTCGACGTCGCCGGCGGCCTCCACGGCCCGGCCGCTGAGCGCGAGAACGTTGCGCTGCACCAGGCGGTCCATGCCGGCAATGCCGATCGCCGACAGCAGGGCGCCGATGGTGGTCGGGATCAGGCAGACCAGCAGCGCCGCCAGCACGATTCCGGTGACGCCGGCGTCGGTGATCGCGCCGGAGTCCGGGGCGGCCGCTTGGTGATTCTTGGCGAAGATCGCCAGCGGTTGCAGCGTCACCACGGCCAGCAGGAAGATGATGCTCAGCGAGGCCAGCAGGATGTTCAGCGCGATCTCGTTCGGGGTCTTCTGCCGGTCGGCCCCCTCCACCAGGGCGATCATCCGGTCGATGAAACCGGCCCCGGGCTTCTGGGTGATGGTGACGACGATCCGGTCGGAGAGCACTTTCGTGCCACCGGTGACCGCGCTGCGGTCGCCGCCGGACTCCCGGATCACCGGCGCCGACTCCCCGGTGATGGCCGACTCGTCCACGCTGGCGATGCCTTCGGTCACGTCGCCGTCGGCGGGGATGATCTCGCCGGCCGCGACCAGTACGACGTCGCCCTGGGCGAGCTCGGCGGCCGGTACGCGAACCTGTCGGCAGGCGCTGATGTCGGCGCCGGGTCGCCAGTCCTGCAACCGGGTGGCGACGGTTTCCTTCTTGGACTGCCGCAGCGTGGCGGCCTGCGCCTTGCCGCGTCCCTCGGCGACGGCCTCGGCGAGGTTCGCGAAGATCACCGTCAGCCAGAGCCAGCCGGTGACGGCCCACGCGAAGACCGACGGGTCGGCCGCCGCGAGCACGGTGGTGAAGGCGGCTCCGATTTCGACGATCAGCAGCACCGGGCTGCGCCACAGGGTGCGCGGGTCGAGTTTGCGCAGGGCCTGCGGCAGAGCGTGGAGCAGCTGCCCCGGGTCGAGCAAGCCGCTGCCGGGGCGGGCGCCCCGGCCGACGGGAGGGGCGGGGTGTTCGGCGGCCGGTGGTTCGCCGGTTGTGGTGGGCGGTTCGCCGGTTGCCGTCGGTGTGGCGTGCATAGTGTGGTTTCCCATGGTGGTCACAGCCCTTCGGCCAGCGGGCCGAGAGCGAGGGCGGGCAGGAAGGTCAGCGCCACCAGGACCACCGTGACGCCCACGACCATGCCGACGAAGAGCGGCCGGTGCGTGGGCAGGGTGCCCTCGGAGGCGGGCGTGGGCGTCTGCCGGGCCAGTGAGCCGGCCAGCGCCAGGACGAAGATGATCGGCAGGAACCGGCCCAGCAGCATGCACACCCCGAGGGCGGTGTCCCACCACGGCGTGTTGACCGTGATACCCGCGAAGGCGGAGCCGTTGTTGTTGCTCGCCGAGGCGAACGCGTAGAGCACCTCGGAGAGCGCGTGCGGGCCGGTGTTCAGCGCCGTGGAGTTGTTGCCGGTGGCGAAGGCGGCGGCGGTGCCGATCAGCACCAGCGCCGGGGTGATCAGGAAGTAGAGGGAGGCGAACTGGATCTGGCGGACGCCGATCTTCTTGCCCAGGTACTCCGGGGTGCGTCCGACCATCAGGCCCGCCACGAAGACGGTGATCACGGCGAGGACGAGCAGGCCGTAGAGGCCGGACCCGACGCCGCCGGGCGCGACCTCGCCGATCATCATGTTGAGCATCGGCATCATCCCGCCGAGCGCGGTGTACGAGTCGTGGAACGAGTTCACCGCGCCGGTGGAGGTGAGCGTGGTGGCGGCGGCGAAGGTGGCCGAGTTGGATACCCCGAAGCGGATCTCCTTGCCCTCCAGGGCAGCACCGACCGCCTGCGGCACGGTCCCGCCGCCGGCGAGTTCGAAGACGTTGGTCAGCGTGACGCTCGCCAGCGCCAGCAGCCCCATCACGGCGACGACTGCGTAGCCCTGCCGGTTCTGCCCGGTCATCCGGCCGAGGATCCGGGGCAGGCTGAACGGGATCAGCAGGATCAGAAAGATCTGCAACCAGTTGGTCCAGGCCGTCGGGTTCTCGAACGGGTGGGCGCTGTTGGCGTTGTAGAAGCCGCCACCGTTGGTGCCGAGCAGCTTGATGGCCTCCTGCCCGGCCACCGGCCCACCGGTGATCGTCTGGGCGTCCCCGGTCAGGGTTGTCACATCGAGGCCGCCGGAGAGGTTCTGTACGGTGCCGCCGAGCATCAGGACCAGGGCGCCGAGCACCGCGACCGGCAGCAGGATCCGCACCACGATCCGGGTCAGGTCCACCCAGAAGTTGCCGAGCTGCCCGGTGCCCCGGGCGACGAAACCGCGCATCAGCGCGACCGCCACCGCGATGCCGACGGCGGCGGAGACGAAGTTCTGCACCGTCAGCCCGGCCATCTGCACCAGGTGACCCATCGTGGACTCGCCCGAGTACGACTGCCAGTTGGTGTTGGTCACGAACGACACGGCGGTGTTCCAGGCGCCGTGCGGCGACACCGGATCGAAGTTCAGCGAGAGCCAGAGCCGGTCCTGCACCCGCTGGAACGCGTAGAGGAAGAGCACCGAGACGGCGGAGAAGGCGAGCAGGCTGCGGGCGTACGCGC
>Ga0233385_1000185_pt1 | contig 35455 bp, 26 predicted proteins | sample ElkDunMinimDraft_16_FD_191543 | JGI IMG/M metagenome (GOLD analysis project Ga0233385, IMG submission 191543) | Fecal eukaryotic communites from dung pellets of Tule Elk in California, USA - Elk Dung G36 | ecosystem: Host-associated > Mammals > Digestive system > Large intestine > Fecal | place...
TGGTGCCGCAGGTCGAGAACGTGGACGCCATGGTGGGTCAGGTGGACTCCACGCTCCAGGCCAACGGTCTGGCCGAGCCGGGTGACCGCGTGGTCATCGTGGCCGGCGCTCCGGTGGGCGTGCCCGGCACGACCAACTCGATCCTGGTGCACAAGGTCGGCACCCCCACGGGAGGCTGAGCCGCGTAGTCGCCGGCGTGTGACGTCGGCGACTCCGTGACGCGAGCGGAGCGACACAGGCGGACCTGCCGTTGACGGCGGGTCCGCCCGTGGTTTCGGGTGCCCCGGGTGGGATTCGAACCCACACTGGATCGGGTTTGAGCCGATTGCCTCTGCCGGTTGGGCTACCGGGGCCTGCACGGTGCGAACGCCCGCGCCCGGCGAGCACGCTCACGTGCGGGCCCATCGAACCACACGGGACGCGGGTGGTCCCAACCGACTACTAAGATGGTGTGCGTGACCGACGAGACGCCCGGCGCCAAGCTGCCGCTGGACCTGCCCCCGATGATCGACCAGGAGCCGAAGGCCGAGGAGGCCTCGGCGCCGCCTGCGCGCCCCGCGCGCCGCGCCGTCGTCGCGGAGGACGAGGCCCTGATCCGGATGGACGTCGTCGAGACGCTGCGCGAGGCAGGGTTCGACGTCGTCGGCGAGGCCGGCGACGGCGAGACGGCGGTGAACCTCGCCACCGAGCTCAAGCCCGACGTCGTGGTCATGGACGTCAAGATGCCCGAGCTCGACGGCATCTCGGCCGCGGAGCGGATCGGCAAGGCGCACGCGGCGCCCGTCGTCCTGCTGACGGCCTTCTCGCAGACCGAGCTGGTCGAGCGGGCCCGGGACGCCGGCGCGATGGCCTACGTCGTCAAGCCGTTCACCCCGGCGGACCTGCTTCCGGCCGTCGAGATCGCGATCTCGCGCTACCAGCAGATCGGCGCGCTCGAGGCCGAGGTCGCCGACCTCCAGGAGCGCTTCGAGACGCGCAAGCGCGTCGACCGGGCAAAGGGCCTGCTCATGACCAAGATGGGCCTGTCGGAGCCCGAGTCGTTCCGGTGGATCCAGAAGACGTCGATGGACCGTCGCCTGACGATGCGCGAGGTCGCCGACGCCGTGATCGAGCAGGTCGGCGGAGCCTGAAATCTACCGTTGTGCGGCTCCCTGCGGCGGGCTATCGTCGCAGGGAGCCGTAATCGTTCTGTGACCTTCGGAGTGTCGTGAGCCTGAGGAGGGTGCTGATGCGTGCAGCGGTCGAGGTGCGGCCTGCCGGTCGTGACGACCTCGCAACGGTCGCGGATCTCGCGGCTCTTGCGTGCGACGAGTCGCCATACGGTCCGCAGGCGGCGTCCGGTGATCCGGCTCGGTTGCTCCAACACCTCAGCGTCCTGATGGGCGGTGGCGGTCGCGTGCTCGTCGCCGAGCAGGAGGGGTCGATCTGCGGCTTCCTGCTCGCCCGGGTGATCGATCCGTACCTCTTCGCCGAGCAGCCGAGCGTCTACATCGACGCGATCTTCGTGGGGCCGGGCGAACGGCGTCACGGGGTCGGGCACGCGCTCGTCGCGGCTGCGGCGGGCCTCGCGACCGAGACCGGTGCGGCGAGCGTGTACTGCGCACCAGCGCCTGGCGCACGCGGGATGCAACGTTTTCTAGCCCGCCTCGGGTTCGGCCCGGCCGCCGGCCACCGCGTCGTCCAGACGTCCACCCTCCACCGTCGTCTCGCGCAGGAGGGTCCGCCGACCCGCCGGGACCGGGGCAGGGAGGCGCGGCGGGACGGCCGTCGCGACGCGACGCGCGCCGCGATCGAGGACCTGGTCGCCCGACGCCGGCGCGCACGGGCGGCCGGCCTGCCGAGCGGCCCGCTCGACCTGCGGGCCTTCCAGGCCGAGTACCACGCGTCGGACAGCGACGAGAACCAGGATCGTGAGCCGGAGTCGGCCCACAACTAGCCCGCACCACCCGGCAGCGCCGGCGTGCGGCGCCGCCGGGTCGGCCGCTCAGACGGCGTCGCCGCCGGCCAGCACCATGCACGTGAGCCGCGCGGTGCACACGCGCCGTCCGGCGTCGTCGCTGACGACGATCTCGTAGACGGCCGTCGTCCGGCCCCGGTGCACGGCCGTGGCGACTCCGTGCACCCAGCCCGAGCGGGTGCCCCGGTGGTGCGTCGCGTTGATCTCGATGCCGACGGCCGCGCGGTCCGGTCCGGCGTGCGCCTGCGCCGCGACCGAGCCGAGGGTCTCGGCGAGCGTGACGGACGCGCCCCCGTGCAGCAGCCCGGCGGGCTGTGTGTTCCCCGCCACGGGCATGCTGCCCGTCGTCCGGTCGGCCGAGACCTCGTCCAGGCGGATCTGCAGGCGTTCGATCAGGGTTCCGGCGGCGGCCGCCGTCCAGTCCTCGACGGTCGCGGGGAACGAGGGAGCGGAGCCCGGAGAGGGCGTGTCAGTCATGGGCGATAGGTTGGCATCCGTGACGACCACTGCGCGAACCGGCGACGAAACCAGCACTCGCCCACGCCTGCTGCTGATCGACGGCCACTCGATGGCCTACCGGGCGTTCTACGCGCTGCCGGACACTCTTGCCACGACCAGCGGCCAGGTCACCAACGCGGTCTACGGGTTCACGTCCATGCTGACGAAGCTGCTCGGCGACGAGCAGCCGACCCACCTCGCGGTCGCCTTCGACGTCGGGCGCCAGACCTTCCGCACCGAGCGCTTCCCGGAGTACAAGGGCACCCGGGCGGCCACCCCCGACGCGTTCCGCGGGCAGGTCCCGCTCGTCAAGGAGGTCCTCGAGGCGCTCAACGTGCCGGCGCTCGAACGTGAAGGGTTCGAGGCGGACGACATCATCGCGACCCTGACGAAGCAGGCGTCCGAGGCGGGGATGGAGGTGCTCATCTGTTCGGGGGACCGCGACGCGTTCCAGCTCGTGGGCCCGGACGTCACGCTGCTGTACCCCATCCGTGGCGTGTCGGAGCTGACGCGCATGACTCCGGCCGCCGTCGTCGACAAGTACGGCATCCCGCCCGAGCAGTACCCCGACCTCGCCGCGCTGGTGGGGGAGACGAGCGACAACCTGCCGGGCGTACCCGGGGTGGGGCCCAAGACGGCCGCCAAGTGGATCGTCCAGTTCGGGGGCCTGGAAGGGCTGCTCGACCATGTCGACGAGCTCAAGGGCAAGGCCGCGGACAACCTGCGCGCCGCGGTCGACCAGGTCCGGCTCAACCGGGAGCTGAACGCGTTGCTGACCGACGTCGAGCTCCCGTTCGGGCCCGACGACTTCATGCTGCGAGGTTTCGACCGGACGGCGGTCCACCGGGTCTCCGACACGCTCCAGTTCGGTGCGTTGCGCGACCGGCTGCTCGCCGTCGACCCGGCGGCGCACGCCGAGCCCGCCGGCCCCGAGGGCGGGATCGACGTCGAGGTCGCCGAGCTGAGCGCCGGCGAGCTCGGTGCGTGGCTCGCCGCGCGTGCCGGCGCATCGCTCGGCCTCGACGTGTCGGGCACGGCCGTCCCGGCCGGGGGCGACGCATGGAGCGTCGCCGTGGCCGACGGCGAGGGCGCCGCCGTCGTGCTCGACCTCACCGAGCTCGACCCTGCGGACGAGCAGACGCTCGCCTCGTGGCTCGGCGACGCCGAGGCACCCAAGGCCGTGCACGGGAGCAAGGCCGCGTGGCACATGCTCGCGGCCCGCGGCCTCACGCTCCGGGGCGTGACCTTCGACACCGAGCTGGCCGCCTACCTGTGCTACCCCGACCAGCGGGGCTACGACCTCGGCGACCTCGTGGTCCGTCACCTCGGCCGCGAGCTGCGCGCCGACGACGCGTCCGCGGCGGGCGGTCAGGGCGCCCTCGACCTCTCGCTCGACGGCGACGGGGGAACCGCCCGCGGTCGCAGCGAGGCAGCCCGCGCGGCCGCCATCGTGGAGCTCGCCGACTCGCTGGCCGGCCAGCTCGACGACCGGGGCGCGACCGCCCTGCTGACGGACCTCGAGCTGCCGCTGTCGGGCGTGCTCGTCCGCATGGAGTCGGCGGGTGTCGCAGCGGACACCGAGTACCTGACCACGCTCGAGAAGGAGTTCGGGGAGCAGGTCGCCGACGCGGCGGCCGACGCCTACGAGGTCATCGGCCGTGAGGTCAACCTCGGCAGCCCCAAGCAGCTGCAAGAGGTCCTGTTCGACCAGCTCGGCATGCCCAAGACCAAGAAGATCAAGTCCGGGTACACGACCGACGCGGCCTCGCTGCAGGACCTCTACGTGCGCACGGGCCACCCGTTCCTCGAGCACCTGCTGGCACACCGGGACGCCTCCCGGCTGCGCCAGACGGTCGAGGGCCTGCTCAAGTCGGTCGCCCCGGACGGTCGGATCCACACGACCTTCCAGCAGACGATCGCCGCGACCGGGCGGCTCTCGTCGACCGAGCCCAACCTGCAGAACATCCCGATCCGCACGGAGTCGGGCCGCCAGATCCGCCGCGCGTTCCGCGTGGGCGAGGGGTACGAGACCCTGCTGACGGCGGACTACAGCCAGATCGAGATGCGCATCATGGCGCACCTGTCGGGCGACGAGGGACTCATCGAGGCGTTCCGCTCGGGCGAGGACCTCCACAGGTACGTCGGCTCGCGCGTCTTCGACGTGCCTCCGGCGGAGGTCACCGCGGAGATGCGCTCGAAGATCAAGGCGATGTCGTACGGGCTGGCCTACGGGCTGAGCGCGTTCGGGCTGTCCCAGCAGCTCGGCATCTCGACGGGCGAGGCCCAGAGCCTCATGGACGACTACTTCACCCGGTTCGGAGGCGTGCGGGAGTACCTCACGGGTGTGGTCGCCGAGGCCCGCACGACGGGCTGGACCGCCACGATCCTGGGCCGCCGTCGCTATCTGCCGGACCTCATGAGCGACAACCGCCAGCGCCGGCAGATGGCCGAGCGCATGGCGCTCAACGCGCCGATCCAGGGGAGCGCAGCCGACATCATCAAGGTGGCCATGCTCGGGGTCCAGCGCGAGCTCGACGAGCGAGGGCTGCGTTCGCGCCTGCTCCTGCAGGTCCACGACGAGCTCGTGGTCGAGGTCGCACCGGGTGAGCTGGAGGCGGCCGAAGAGGTGCTGCGCACGCAGATGGGTTCCGCGGTCGAGCTCGACGTCCCGCTCGACGTGTCGGTCGGCACGGGCCCCACCTGGCACGACGCGGGCCACTGACCTGGTCGCCGCGGGCCACTGACGCGGTCGCCGCGGGCGAGCCCGCGGCAGGCCGGTCAGTCCTTCGTCGTCACGAAGATCGCCGTACCGGGCAGGATCCGGCCGCGTTCCGGGCCCCACCCGCCCCAGACCGCGTCGTTCCAGCCGGGCCACTCGGGCTCGACGACGTCCCGCAGCCGCAGCCCGGCCGCGACCACGTCGCGGACGTGGTCCCCGACCGTGCGGTGGTACTCGGCGTAGAGCACGCGGCCGGCGTCGTCGCTCTCGACGTACGGCCGGCGGTCGAAGTAGGAGCGGGTGGCGGTGAGCCCGTGCCGGGTCGGGTCGTCCGGGAACGCCCACCGCGTCGGGTGCGTCACCGAGAACACCCAGCGTCCCCCGCTGCGCAGCACCCGAGCGGCCTCGGCGTGCACCCGGCCGGCGTCGGGGACGAACGGGATCGCGCCGAACGAGGTGAAGACGACGTCGAACGCGCCGTCGGCGAACGGGAGCGCCCGGGCATCGGCCTCGACGAGCGGGACGGCGACCCCGGTGGCCGCGTTCAGGCGCACCGCGCCGTCGAGCATCGCGGCCGAGATGTCGGTCGCGACGACGCGCGCTCCCTGCCCTGCGAGCCACCGGGAGCACTGGGCCGCGCCGGCGCCCACCTCGAGCACCCGTGCGCCGTCGACGTCGCCGAGCAGCCGGAGCTCCGCCTCGGTCAGGCCCTCCGGGCCCCAGCGGAAGCCCGCCGCACCCAAGAAGTCGCCGTGCTCGTCGAGGTACTCGGACGCGTTGGCGTCCCACCACCCGCGAGAGGCGGCGCCACCTGCTGCTTCGGGCACGTCACGGTAGCCCGCCCACGACGGCGGGGGGACGGGCGGACCTGTGTTCGGCATGCCGACATCATCGCTGAGGGACGCGACGACGCGTCACGAAATGGTCACGATTGACCGAAGCCACTGGGAGCGAAACAATCCCGCAACGTGACGCCCCTTACAGTCAGGCGTTACTCATGCACCGGCGCGAACCCGATCTGGGCACATCGCCGTGCGACCTATCGGAAGGAGAGAGCCATGCGTGGACGCGTTACTCGCCGGATGGCGGGGAGCGTCACCCTGGTGACCGCCCTTGCAGTCGGCCTGACCGGCTGTGTCGCGAGCGAACGTGACCCCGAGGCCGGGGCAAGCGGTGACACCGGCCGCGACACGTTCGTCTTCGCCTCGTCGTCCGACCCGGCGACCCTCGACCCGGCCCTCGCCAACGACGGCGAGACGTTCCGCGTCGCCCGCCAGATCTTCGAGGGCCTCGTCGGCACCAAGCCCGGCACGCCGGACCCGGCGCCGCTGCTCGCAGAGTCCTGGGACGTCAGCGAGGACGGCCTCGAGTACACCTTCCAGCTCAAGGAGGGCGTCAAGTTCCAGGACGACACGGACTTCAACGCTGAGGCCGTGTGCTTCAACTTCGACCGGTGGAACGACTTCACCGGCGTGCTGCAGTCCGAGTCGCTCTCGTACTACTACGGCAAGGTGTTCGGCGGCTTCGGCGGCAAGGGCAAGTACGCCGGCTGCGAGGCGCCCGACGAGGCGACCGCCGTGGTCACGCTCAACAGCCCGCTGCCCGAGCTCGTCTCGGCGCTCAGCCTGCCCGCGTTCTCGATGCAGTCGCCGACGGCGCTCCAGGAGTTCGGCGCGGACGACGTCGGCGGTACCGAGGAGGCTCCTGAGCTCTCCGAGTACGGCAAGGGCCACCCGGTCGGCACCGGCCCGTACGAGTTCGTCTCCTGGAACGTCGGCCAGCAGGTCGAGCTCAAGTCGTTCGACGGCTACTGGGGCGACCAGGGCCAGGTCAAGCGCGTGATCTTCACGGTCATCGCCGACGCGACCGCCCGCCGCCAGGCCCTCCAGGCCGGCGACGTCGACGGTTACGACCTCGTGGGCCCTGCCGACCTGCAGGCGCTCGAGGACGACGGCTTCCAGATCGTCAACCGCGACCCGTTCAATGTCCTGTACCTGGGCATGAACCAGAAGGACCCCAAGCTGGCCGACCCCAAGGTCCGCCAGGCGATCGCGTACGCGATCGACAGGGAAGCCCTCGTCACCTCCACGCTGCCGGAGGGCACCGAGGTCGCGACGCAGTTCGTGCCGCCGTCGGTGCTCGGTTACAGCGACGACGTGACCACCTACGAGTACGACCCCGACAAGGCCCGGCAGCTGCTGAAGGACGCGGGCGCCGAGGACCTGTCGATCGACTTCAACTACCCGACCGACGTCTCGCGGCCCTACATGCCGACGCCGGAGCAGACCTTCGAGGCCATCTCGGCCGACCTCGAGGAGATCGGCATCACGGTCAACGCGAAGCCGGCGCCGTGGTCCCCGGACTACCTGGACACCATCCAGGGCACCGACAAGCACGGCCTGCACCTGCTCGGGTGGACCGGTGACTACAACGACACCTACAACTTCATCGGCGTGTTCTTCGGCGCGCCGTCGAACGAGTGGGGCTTCGACAACCCTGAGCTGTTCAAGGCCATCGGCGACGCCCGGTACATGCCGGACCCCGCTGACCAGGAGGCGGCGTACATGAAGGCCAACGAGGCCATCATGGACTTCCTGCCCGGCGTGCCGATCGCTCACCCGGTGCCGTCGCTGGCCTTCGCACCGTACGTGCACGGCTACCCGGCGTCGCCCGTCCAGGACGAGGTCTACAACGTCATCACGCTGGACTGATCCGGCACCACCCGGCACTGCCGGGTGACACGGTCGGGGTGCGGCTGCGCAGCCGCACCCCGACCGTCGTGCCCGTCGTAACGACCCCGGAAGGACCCTTCCGCTTCCATGCTCCGTCTCGTCGTGCAGCGGCTGCTGCTCCTCATACCGTTGCTGTTCGGGCTGTCGGTGCTGTTGTTCGCCTGGGTGCGTGCATTGCCCGGCGGCCCTGCCACCGCGCTGCTCGGCGAGAAGGCCACGCCCGAGGCCATCGCTCGGGTCAATGAGCTGTACGGCTTCGACAAGCCGATCCTCGAGCAGTACTTCACCTATGTGGGGCGCCTGCTCCAGGGCGACTTCGGCAGCTCGATCCGTACGGGCCGGCCCGTGCTCGAGGAGTTCGGCACGCGGTTCCCCGCCACGATCGAGCTCACGATCATGGCGCTCGTCATCGCGATCGGCGTCGGCATCCCGCTCGGGTATCTCGCGGCCCGGCGCAAGGGCACGTTCATCGACCACTCCGCCGTGGTGGTGTCCCTCATCGGCGTCACGGTGCCCGTGTTCTTCCTCGCGTTCCTCCTCAAGTACGTCTTCGCGGTCGAGCTGGGCTGGCTCCCGTCGGCGGGGCGTCAGACGACCACGATGATCGCGACCCACCCCACGGGCTTCTACGTGCTCGACGGCCTGCTCACGGGGGAGTGGGACGCCGCGTGGGACGCGTTCCTCCACCTCATCCTCCCGGGCCTCGCGCTCGGCTCGATCCCGCTCGCGATCGTCGCCCGCATGACGCGGGCGTCGGTCTCCGAGGTCCAGCACGCGGACTACGTGCGCACCGCCCGGGCCAAGGGCATCCGGTCCCGCCGCCTGCACAGCGAGCACATCCTGCGCAACTCGATGCTGCCCGTGATGACCACGATCGGGCTCCAGGTGGGCCTGCTGCTCTCGGGCGCGGTCCTCACGGAGACCGTCTTCGCGTTCAACGGCATCGGCAGCTTCCTCGCCGACTCCATCTCCAACCTGGACTACCCGGTGCTGCAGGGCTTCATCCTGCTCATCGCGGTCGTGTATGCCCTGGTGAACCTGCTCGTCGACGTCTCGTACGGGCTCATCGACCCGCGTCTGAGGGTGCAGCAATGACGAGTGCCAACGAGATCCCGCTCCCCGCCGACACCCCCGGCGGCGCCGTGCTGCGCGAGCCGCTGAGCATCCACGGCGAGTCGCCCGACGGCAAGGACCACGCCGGCGAGGGCACGTGGGCCCGCGCCTGGCGAACCTTGCGTCGCAACCCCGTCGCGATCACCGGCTTCGTGATCATCGCGGTCTTCGTGCTGGTCGCCCTCTTCGCTCCGCTGCTGGCCCCCTTCGGGCCCACCGAGCTCCCTGGCCGGGCCGACGTCCGGCCCACCTACATCCCGGGGCCGTCGGCCGAGTACCCGTTGGGGCTCGACCGGTACGGCGGCGACGAGCTGAGCAAGCTGATCTGGGGTGCCCGCGCCTCGCTGCTCGTGGGAGTGCTCTCGACGCTGTTCGGCCTCTCCGGCGGCTTCCTGCTCGGCCTGGTGGCCGGCTGGTTCGGAGGCTGGGTCGACGTCGCGGTGATGCGCCTGGTCGACATCATGCTCTCGATCCCGTCGCTGCTGCTCGCCGTCTCGATCGCCGCGATCGCCGGCCAGACGCCCTCCTCGGTCATCACGGCCATCGCGGTCGTCCAGATCCCCATCTTCGCCAGACTGCTGCGCGGCTCCATGCTCGGGCAGCGGGGCATGGACTACGTGCTGGCCTCCAGCGCGCTCGGTCTCACGCGCCGGTCGGTGACCATGAGCCACGTGCTGCCCAACAGCCTCGGCCCGGTCATCGTCCAGGCGACCCTGACGCTCGCGACCGCGGTCATCGAGGCGGCAGCGCTGTCGTACCTCGGCCTCGGCGGCGGCGAGCCCAGCACGGCCGAGTGGGGCCGCATGCTCACCGCGGCACAGACCGAGCTCGAGGTCGCGCCGCGGCTCGCGCTCCTGCCGGGTGCGTGCATCGCGATCACCGCGCTCGGGTTCACCCTCGTGGGCGAGAGCCTGCGCGAGGCGCTCGACCCACGGAACAGGACCCGACGGTGACCGAGGACCAGACCGCCGACATGACGGAGAACACGATGGACCACGAGGTCGTCCTGCGGGTCGAGGACCTCGACGTCGACTTCAGGACCGAGGGCGGTGACGCTCGCGCGGTCTCCGGGGCGACGCTCGAGATCCGGCGCGGCCAGACGGTCGCCGTGGTCGGCGAGTCCGGCTCGGGCAAGTCCACGCTCGCGATGGCGGTGCTCGGCCTGCTGGCGAGCAACGGCAAGGTGGCCGGGGGACACATCTACTTCCGTGGCGAGGACCTCGCCACGGCCGGCTCGCAGCGCCGCGACGAGCTGCGCGGCACCGAGATGGGCCTGGTGCCGCAGGACCCGATGACCAACCTCGACCCGGTGATGCGCATCGGCCGGCAGATCGACGAGGGCCTCGTGGACAACGGCCTGAGGACCCGCCGGGACGTCCGGGAGCGCACGGTCGAGCTGCTCGAGGGAGTCGGCCTCCCGGACGCCGCCCGGCGCGCAGCCCAGTACCCGCACGAGTTCTCGGGCGGCATGAGGCAGCGTGCGCTCATCGCGATGGGGCTGTCGTGCGACCCCGCGCTGCTCGTGGCCGACGAACCGACGTCGGCGCTCGACGTCACGGTCCAGCGCGGCATCCTCGACCAGCTCGGCGTCCTGACCCGGGAGCTCGGCACGGCCGTGCTCCTCATCACGCACGACCTGGGTCTCGCGGCGGAGCGCGCGGACGTCGTCGTCGTCATGTACCGCGGTCGGATCGTGGAGCAGGGTGCCGCACGTGACGTGCTCACCAACCCGCAGCACGAGTACACGCGGCGCCTGATGGCGTCGGCACCCTCGCTCGCGTCGCGCCGGATCGAGATCGCCCGCGAACGCGGCCTGGAGGACGTGCTCGACGAGGCGCTGCTCGCACCCGAGGAGGACGCGGCCGACGGGTCCGCGGCCGCCGAGCGTCCGCTCGTCGCGGTGCGCGACGTGACCAAGGTGTTCCAGATCCGCGGCGGCGGTCTCCTGGCGCGGAGCCGCGACTTCACCGCGGTCGACGGCGTGAGCCTGGACGTGCCGCGGGGCAGCACGGTCGCGGTCGTGGGGGAGTCCGGGTCGGGCAAGTCCACCCTCGCCCGGATGATCCTGGACATCGAGCAGCCCACGAGCGGCACGATCGAGTTCGACGGCGAGCCGGTCACGGGCAAGGACCAGCGGGCGCGGATCGCCTACCGGCGCCGCGTGCAGCCCGTGTTCCAGGACCCGTACTCGTCCCTCGACCCGATGTACTCGGTCTTCCGGGCGATCGAGGAGCCGCTGCGCGCGCACGGATTCGGCGACTCCGCGGCACGGCGTGCCCGGGTCGAGGAGCTCGCCGAGCAGGTCGCGCTGGGCCGCGGCCTCCTGCGCCGGTTCCCGGCCGAGCTCTCGGGTGGCCAGCGGCAGCGGGTGGCGATCGCGCGGGCGCTCGCGCTCAAGCCCGAGCTCGTGGTCTGCGACGAGGCGGTGTCGGCGCTCGACGTCGTCGTGCAGGCGCAGATCCTCCGGCTGCTCGCGGGCCTGCAGTCCGAGCTCGGCCTGACCTACCTGTTCATCACGCACGACCTGGCCGTGGTCCGGCAGATCGCCGACCGGGTGCTCGTGATGCAGAACGGCGCGGTCGTCGAGGAGGGGACGGTCGACGAGGTCTTCGACTCCCCGCGCACGGAGTACACCCGGGCGCTGCTCGACGCGATTCCTGGCCACGACCTGGAGCTTGCCCTTGGCTGAGCCGAGGCCGGGTGCTGCATGCGCGTTGACCCTGCCGATGCGGGGTCGGTAAGATACTTCGCGGTGCAGTGCGCCCGTGCGCCTGCGGTTCCCGCCTGACTCACGTCTCCCGGGACTCCCTGCCTACGCTACGCGCTCACCACGACCCTGTTCGCACTACGTCCTGTCCGCATCGGAGCATCCACTCAATGACCATCTCCACCACGAAGTCCGCCCCGCAGGTCGCCGTCAACGACATCGGCACCGAGGAGGACTTCCTTGCCGCCGTCGACGCCACCATCAAGTACTTCAACGATGGTGACATCGTCGAAGGCACCATCGTCAAGGTCGACCGCGACGAGGTCCTCCTCGACATCGGCTACAAGACGGAGGGCGTGATCCCGTCTCGTGAGCTGTCCATCAAGCACGACGTGGACCCGGGCGAGGTCGTCGCCGTCGGCGACGCCGTCGAGGCTCTCGTCCTCCAGAAGGAGGACAAGGAGGGTCGGCTGATCCTGTCCAAGAAGCGCGCACAGTACGAGCGCGCCTGGGGCACGATCGAGAAGATCAAGGAGGAGGACGGCGTCGTCACCGGCACCGTCATCGAGGTCGTCAAGGGTGGCCTCATCCTCGACATCGGCCTGCGCGGCTTCCTCCCCGCCTCCCTCGTGGAGATGCGCCGCGTCCGCGATCTCGCGCCGTACGTCGGCAAGGAGATCGAGGCCAAGATCATCGAGCTCGACAAGAACCGCAACAACGTCGTGCTCTCGCGTCGTGCGTGGCTCGAGCAGACGCAGTCCGAGGTTCGCTCCACCTTCCTGCAGACGCTGCAGAAGGGCCAGGTGCGCCCGGGTGTCGTGTCCTCGATCGTCAACTTCGGTGCCTTCGTGGACCTCGGCGGTGTCGACGGTCTCGTGCACGTCTCCGAGCTGTCCTGGAAGCACATCGACCACCCCTCCGAGGTCGTCGAGGTCGGCCAGGAGGTCACGGTCGAGGTGCTCGACGTCGACTTCGACCGCGAGCGCGTCTCGCTGTCGCTCAAGGCGACGCAGGAAGACCCGTGGCAGACGTTCGCCCGGACGCACGCGATCGGCCAGGTCGTGCCCGGTAAGGTCACCAAGCTCGTCCCGTTCGGCGCGTTCGTCCGCGTCGAGGACGGCATCGAGGGCCTCGTGCACATCTCCGAGCTCGCGGTCCGTCACGTCGAGCTGCCCGAGCAGGTCGTCACCGTGGGTGCCGAGGTGTTCGTCAAGGTCATCGACATCGACCTCGAGCGTCGTCGTATCTCGCTGTCGCTCAAGCAGGCCAACGAGGGTGTCGACCCCAACTCCGAGGACTTCGACCCCGCGCTGTACGGCATGGCGGCCGAGTACGACGAGAACGGCGAGTACAAGTACCCCGAGGGCTTCGACCCCGAGACGAACGAGTGGCTCGAGGGCTTCGAGGCGCAGCGCGAGGCCTGGGAGGCGGACTACGCCAAGGCCCACACGCGCTGGGAGGCGCACCGCAAGCAGGTTGCGGAGGCCATCTCGGCCGACGCCGACGCCGCTGCGGGCGACGTCGTCTCCTCCTCGAGCGGTGGCGGCGGTGGCAGCTCCTCGTACAGCTCGGCCCCCGAGCGCGAGGCCACCGGCACGCTCGCCTCTGACGAGGCGCTCGCCGCGCTTCGCGAGAAGCTGACCGGCAACTGATCCGACCGAGCCGCGCAGGCTCGGGCGTCAGACGCCGAAGGCCCGCTGCCCCCACGGGGGCGGCGGGCCTTCGGCGTTCCTGGACGACGTCCGGACGCTCAGGCGGCGGCGGAGCCTTCGCCGGCGGACGCGAACTGCGTCCGGTAGAGCTCGGCGTAGAGGCCGCCCGCCGCGAGCAGCTCGGCGTGCGTGCCGCGCTCCACGACCCGTCCGTCGTCGAGCACGACGATGAGGTCGGCCGCGCGGACCGTCGAGAGCCGGTGTGCGATGACGAGCGACGTGCGCCCGGCCAGCGCCGTGTCGAGCGCCTGCTGGACCGCTGCCTCCGACTCGGAGTCGAGGTGTGCGGTCGCCTCGTCGAGCACGACCACGTCGGGAGCCTTGAGCAGGAGCCGGGCGATCGCCAGGCGCTGCCGCTCACCTCCGGACAGGCGGTAGCCGCGGTCGCCGACCACGGTGTCGATCCCCTCGGGCAGCGCGGACACGAGGTCCCAGATGCGGGCCTGCCGCAGCGCGACCTCGAGCTCGGCGTCGGTCGCCTCGGGGCGGGCGTAGCGGAGGTTGGCCCCGATGGTGTCGTGGAAGAGGTGGGCGTCCTGCGAGACGACGCCGACGGTCTGCCGCAGGGAGGCGAAGGTGACGGCGCGCAGGTCCTGGCCCGCGATGCGGACCGTTCCCGACGTCGGGTCGTACATCCGGCTGACGAGCTGGGACACGGTCGTCTTGCCCGCGCCCGAAGGTCCGACGAGAGCGACCATCGCACCTGCCGGCACGGTGAACGACACGTCGTGCAGCGTGTCGGTGGCGGGGTCCGAGCGCAGGGTCGCGACCGACTCCAGCGAGGCGAGCGACACCTCCTCGGCGCTGGGGTAGCGGAAGGTGACGTGGTCGAGCTCGATGCTCGCGCCCTGCGTGGCGACGCTCGTACGGAGGTCGGCGGCGTCGGGGCGCTCGGCGACCGTGGGCTCGAGGTCGAGCACCTCCAGGACCCGTTCGAAGCTCACGAGCGCGGTCATGATGTCGACCTGGACGTTGGACATCGCCGTCAGGGGCCCGTAGAGCCGCCCCAGGTAGGCCGTCATCGCGACGACCACGCCGACGGTCAGCGTCCCGGCGATCGCCTGGAGGCCGCCGAGCCCGTACACGGCCGCGATGGCGATCGAGGCGAGGGTCGTGAGCCCGACGCGGAACCACGTCGAGACGACCGCGCGCTGGACGCCGAGGTCGCGCAGCTCGCGCACCTGCGAGGCGTAGCGCTCGGACTCCCGGGCGGGATCGCCGAAGACCTTGACGAGGTGGGCGCCGGACACGTTGAACCGCTCGTTCATGGTCTGGCCGGCGTCGGCGTTGAGCTCGTAGCTCTGCCGGGCAAGGACGGCGAGCCGCCTGCCGAAGTAGCGGGCGGGCAGCACGAACGCGGGCAGCAGGACGAGCGACAGGAGCGTGAGCTGCCATGACATGGCGAACATGGCCGCGAGCGTGAAGACGATCGTGAGGCCGTTCGACACGACGGTCTGCAGGGTCGAGGTGAAGGCCTGCTGCGCGCCCAGGACGTCGCCGTTGAGCCGCTGGACCAGCGCGCCGGTGCGCGTGCGGGCGAAGAACGCCAGCGGCATGCGCTGGACGTGGTCGAACACCGCGGTGCGCAGGTCGAGGATCAGGCCCTCGCCGACGCGCGCGGAGATCCAGCGTTCGGCGACCGTGAGGCCGGCCGAGACGAGGGCGAGCCCGGCGGCAGCGGCGGCGAGCAGGACGACGAGCCGGCTGTCGCCGCGCGCGATGCCGTCGTCGATCAGCGAGCGGAAGAGCAGGGGCGTGGCGGCGCCTGCTGCGGCGTCGATCACCAGCAGGACGAGGAACACGGTGAGCGGCGCGCGGTAGGGACGGGCGAAGGCGAGGACGCGGCGCAAGGTCTCCCGGCCGAGCTTGTGCTCGGTGACCGACGAGTCCTTGACGAACGTGTGCATCGCGCGGCCGTGTCCCGGGGAGCCGCCGGTGACGTTGGTCATGCTCATGGGGCGCCTCCAGGGTCCCTCGGCAGAGTGGGCAGGTAGTGAGCATACCTCACTATGTTGCTACCTCACCAGTGCGGTACGGTGTGGGGGTGACCACAACGAGACCGGCGCACGATCACCACGACGCGGGGGAGCTGCTCGAGCTGCTGCACCACGCCCAGCGGCACCTGCGACGTGACGCCATGGCCACCGGCGACCACGACGGCACGTCTCCAGGTCAGCTGCGTCTGCTGCGGCTCATCGCCCATGCCGGTGCGCCGGTGCGCTCGACCGACGTCGCCACGGCGCTGGGCGTGACGCCGCGGTCGGTCACCTCGAAGGTCGACCAGGCCGAGGCCGACGGCTATGTGCGCCGTGTGGCCGACCCGCACGACCGCCGTGCCCGCCTGCTCGAGCTCACCGACGCCGGACGGCGCGTGCTGGACGAGAGCTGGGCCCACCGCGTGGCGAGCGCGCAGCGGCGGCTCGACCGGCTCGAGCCGCAGGAGCGCGCGTTGCTTCTCGAGCTGCTGCGCAAGGTCGTCGACGACGAGGGCGTCACCGCCGGCCGCGACCTCGTTCGACCTGCGACCGGCGAGCAGTAGGGGAGGATGGCCCCCATGTTCCGAATCGGTCTGACAGGCGGCATCGCCGCGGGCAAGTCCGTCGTAGCTCGTCGTCTCGACGAGCTCGGCGCCTGCGTCATCGACCACGACGTGCTCGCCCGCGAGGCCGTGGCGCCCGGGTCCGTCGGGCTCGACGAGGTGGTCGAGGCCTTCGGCCCCGGCGTCCTCGCAGCCGACGGCTCGCTCGACCGGCCCGCGCTCGGACGCATCGTCTTCGACGACGACGCGGCGCGGGCGCGGCTCGAGGCGATCATCCACCCGGAGGTCCGTCGGCTGTCCGCCGAGAAGGAGGCGCTCGCGGCCGCGGGCCGGCCGGGAGTCGTCGTGGTGCACGACATCCCGCTGCTGGTCGAGACCGGTCAGGCCGGCCGCTTCCACCTGCTCGTCGTCGTGCACGCACCGACGGAACAGCGCGTGCGTCGCCTGGTCGAGCTGCGCGGGATGGACGAGGGCGAGGCCCGGGCGCGGGTCGCGGCGCAGGCGTCCGACGACGAGCGGCTGTCCGTCGCCGACGTGGTCCTCGACGCGACCGGCACCGAGGACGCGCTCCGCGCCGAGGTCGACGCATTCTGGGACCGAGTTTCACGAGAGGTTGCCGAGGAAACGGCAGCCGAAGAGGAGGAGTCAGCGTGAGGGCACTGGTCACCGGGTTCGAGCCCTTCGGAGGCGACCCGGTCAATGCGTCGTGGGAGGCCGTGGCCGCGCTGGCCGCGAGGTGGCCCGGTTCCGGCGTCGACGACCTGGAGCTCGTCACCGCGCGGCTGCCCGTCACCTTCGAGGGTGCGGGCGACGCCCTCGGCCGGGCGCTCGCGGAGCACCGGCCCGACGTGGTCGTCTGCACCGGGCTGGCCGCCGGTTCCGACGCGGTCCGGATCGAGCGGGTCGCGCTCAACCTGGCCGACGCCCGGATCCCGGACAACGCCGGCGCCCAGCCGGTGGACGAGCCCGTCGTCAAGCACGGCCCGACGGCGTACCTGACGCGGCTGCCCGTCAAAGCCACGCTGGCCGCGCTGCACGACGCCGGGATTCCGGCCGTGGTGTCGCACAGCGCGGGCACGTACGTCTGCAACGCGACCTTCTACGTGCTTGCCCATCTGCTGACCGCCTACCCGGACGTCCGGGGCGGCTTCGTGCACGTCCCGCGCACGGCCGAGGAGCGCGTGGCGCCGGGCGGGCTGCCCGTCGCCGACCTGGCGCGGGCGCTCGAGATCGTCGTGCGCACGGCTGCCGACGACGCGGCCGGACGCGTGGCCGAGCCGGCCCTCGCCGTGGGCGCGCTGCACTGACGGGCCGTCGCGGCGTCGGTCACCCGCGGGTGGCGACGGCCGCGAGCTCGGGCGGCAGGCCGGCGTCGTGCTCGAGCCAGCCGGTCAGCGTGCCGTGCACGACGATCCGGTGGTCGTTGCCCCACTCGCCCTCCGTCACCGAGTGGCACGACACGAGGGTGATGTACCGGCCGCCGTCGGGCAGGCCCACGGGCACGGGGCCGACGACGTCGGCGCCCTGGTCGGGTTCGACGAGCCGGCCAGGGGCGAGCACCTCGTAGACGAACCAGGCCTCCGGCGTCTCGACGACGAGCGCGTCGCCCTCGACCAGGTCGTCGACGTGCAGGAAGTTGTCGCCGTAGGTGCGGCGGTGGCCGGCGAGCGCGAAGTTGCCGACCTCGCCCGGACCCTGTGACTGCGTGAAGTGACCCGCGGCGCCGGTGATGAGCACAGCCTCGGTCACGCCCTCCTTGATGGGTGTACGAGCGTCGAGCACGTCGCCGTGGACGCCGTGCATTCCGGCCCAGGACGGGACCCAGAGGGTGGCGACGACGCCGTCGCCCATCCGTACGGCTGGCGCGCCGTCGACATCGGTGCGCAGGTCGGCGGCGCCGTCGGGCAGGGGGTGCGCATCGGTGAAGGCCCGGAGGTCGGCGGCTTCCTGCCGATCGGCCTGCCACGACGTCCCAAAGCTGTCCCACGCCCACTTGGCCGCGATGCCGAGGCCGACCAGGAGGACCACCAGCATGAGCACGCTGACGGCGTCGAACCGGCGCCGCCTAGCCGCGCAACGGCTCATGGTGCTGCACCTCCTCGGGTGGGGTCTCGGCGCGCGTCGTCGCGGGGCGTGGGCGTGAGATGCGCTCGCCGACGACGCCGATCGCGGTGACGCCGCCGACGAAGATCACCGCCCACCACGGGAACCCGGCGTCGCCGTCGCGGCCGGCGATGACGGCGTCCCTGTCCGCCGGAGGGACCGGATCGAGACGGTGTCCGCGCACGGCCAGGCGGTGGGAGTTCACGCCGACCGGGGCGCACGTCAGCAGGGTGACGTAGTCCTTGCCGGCCTCGGGCTGCAGCACGGAGGTATCGCCCGGCTCGATGACCTGCATGTGGTCGACCTCGTAGGTGATGGTGCGGCCGACCACGTGGATGGAGAAGGTGTCGCCGAGCTCGAGGTCCTCCAGGTTGGTGAACAGCTCGGCGTCCGTGAGCCCCGAGTGGCTGGTCAGCACAGGGTGCGTGCCGATGCCGCCGACCGGCAGCGCGGTGCCGTAGAGGTGGCCGACGCCGCGGCTGATCACGCCGTCACCTGTGCCGTGGTGGATCGGCAGCGTCAGCCCGAGAGCGGGGACGGTGAGCTGTGCCATGACGTCGCCGGGCTGCGGGAGGAGCTCCGCGAGGTAGTCGGCGGTCGGCGTGTCGCCGATCCCGGCCCGGCCGGCGGCCAGGCGGTCGTTGTACGCCTCGGCGGACGCCAGCATGGCCTCCTGCGCGGCGGTGGGCATGGCGTCGACGGCCGACGCGTAGCCCGTGAGCTCGGAGGCCTGGTTGCGGACGGCGAACCAGTTCGCCGCCGTCGGGTACAGGAGAAGACCCAGGCCCACCACCGCGAGCAGGACCAGGACGGCGACCCGGCGAAGCGTGTCCCGGGAGCAGGACCGAGAGCTGCTGCCCTGGGAGCCGGCCGGTGCCGGACGCACGGGCGCGCCGCTCGCGGCGGCGCTCCGTCGGCGCTTCTGGTGAGGCATCGAGGCTCCTGTGGTGGGGACCCGGGTCCGCGCTCGTGGCGCGGACCCGGGTCCCGGGTGGGGGGAGAGGGTCAGCTCTCCGTGGTGAGGGCCTCGGCGGGCCCGGCCTGGCGGCGCGAGCGGGCGAGGAGTGCGCCGGCGGCGACCAGGACCAGCAGGCCCGCGATGGTCAGCCACGTGGTGCCCGCACCACCCGTGAGCGGGAGGTCGAACCCGGCGTTGTGGGGGACGTTCTCGACCGTCAGGTTGATCGTCTCCGACACCTGACCGGTGACGAAGAACTCGACCGGCGCCGTGAGCAGCTCGTAGCCCGCAGGAGCCTTGACCTCGAGGAGCCAGTAGCCACGCATGGGGTCGAGCTGCACGCCGTCTTCCCAGCTGCTGTAGCGGAGTCCGTCGATGACGACCTGGCCGTCCGCGTTCGTCGTGAAGACGGCGTCGCCGAACACCGGGTTGTTGCCCGCCCTGGCGTCTGCCTCCGAGAGGAACACCTGGAACTCGGCACCCTGGAGCGCGGCCGAGCTGGCGGCGTCTTCCTTCTGGAGACGGATCCCGCCGAACTTGGTCACGGGGTCTTCCGACGTGGTCCCCGTGTTCGCATCGATGGACTGCTGGTTCGGGAACAGCGTCGCCTGGTTCGCGACCTCACCTACCGCGTTCACCTCGGTGGTGATGACGACCTCGACCTGCTGGCCCCGCGCGGCTGCCCGCGTGAGCTTCGCCAGGCCTTGCTCGGTGAACGTGACCGTGACCTCCGGACCGTTCGCGGTGGGCGCTGCGGGGGTGACCGTGTAGTCCCCGGCGGCGAGCGTCTCGTCGGTGCCGTCGCCCGTGCCCTGGGTCAGGGACACGGCCGCCGACACGTAGTCGAGCTTGCTGTCGAGGTCGTCGACGATCTTGTAGGCGTCGAGCGTCGCGTTCTCGAGGGACGGCAGGTCGCCGACGATGGTCCAGACGACCTCGTCGCCGAGCTTGACCGCACCGGTGTCCTCGACCGTCTTGGTCACTGTGACCTTGTCGTTCTTCGGGTAGACGTGAACGGTGTAGAGCCACTCGTTCAGCGCCGTCGGGTGCGTGAGCGGCAACGTCACGAGGAACGGCGCCGACGCCACGACGCCCGCGGGCGTGCTTGTCTCGCTGACCAGGTACAGGCCGAGCGGCAGGTCGGGCAGCGACAGCTCGCCGCCGACACCGGTGGTACCGGTGACAGCCGGGTCCTTGGCTGCATCCTTGGCTCCCTGAACGGTCATCGCCTGGGCGGCCTGCCACCCTGAGCTCGTGGTCAGGTCGATGTCGGTGATGCGCTCGGCCTTGAACCCCACGCCCTCGAGCGCAGGCGTGGTGACGGTGGCGGGAAGCCCGTTCCCTTCGGCACCGCTGGGCGTCTCGTGCTTGTGGATCGTCAGTGTCGCGGTCTTCCCGCCGTCGGGCAGCGGGTGGGGTACCTCGGCGGCCGAGGCGGACGGCATCGCTAGCCCGACGAAGGCGAGAGCGGAGGCAGCCAGTGTGGCGACCACTCCGGCCCCGGTACGCCGGGTCTTTCTGGTTGTGTTTCGCATCGTCATTCTTTCTGTGGCGATTTCTCTGGTGGCTCTCCCCGGCGTACCCGGGAAGCTCTGCCGGCGGATGGCCGGTCGTGGGTCGTCCTGGTCAGGTCTGGGCAACTGGCTCCCCCTCCTCCTGGAGGCGTCGTCGTCGGGCGACGGCGGCCGATACCGCCGCAGCGAAGAGCGCGGTGGCTCCGAGCGCGACCAGGGGTGGCGCGACGCCGGATCCGGTGAAGGGCAGGCCGATCACCGGCACGTTGGTGACCTCGAGGGTGTCGAGGGCGCCTCCGGCGACCGATGCGCTCAGCTGGACCAGCGGGTGCGGGTCGTCGCCGAGATCTACGGACCCGGTCGCGTCGACCGTGAACGCGATCGCCTCGGGGAGCAGGTTGTAGCCCGGAGGGGCCTTGGTCTCGAGCAGCCAGTAGGTTCCGGGAGCGAGGCCTTCGATCACGAACCGGCCGTCTTCCACTTCCTCGACCGTGGTGTCGACCGGCTCGCCGGGGGAGCCGTTGTCGTCTGCCAAGAGCTGGAACTCGGCACCGCCGATCGGCGTGGGGTCTTCACCGTCCTGGTGGGGGCGCAGCTTCTCGACGTAGACGTCGAACTCGCTGGGGGGAGGCGTGCCCGTGTTGGTGAACGTGCAGACGATCGCCTGCCCAGGCGTCGGCGCGAGCGTGAACGTCTGCCCGGTGCCCGACGCGACCACCGCACCGCCGGCACCCGAGTCCACGCACTGCCACGTGGTCTCGTAGCTCGACAGGTCCGTCGTGCCGGCACCTGCCTCGGTGAACGCGTACGTCGTGCCGGCACGCGCCAGGACCGGTCCGGCGGTCTCGGCCTGCACTCCGGGCTCCGTCCCGCTCGTCGTCGCGGTGTTGCCCTGCGTGAGGTTGCCCCCGGTGATCGACAGGGCGAACTGGTCGGTGGCCGCAGCGCGGGACACGACGTCCTTGCGAAGCTCCAGGGAGGGCGGGAAGTAGCACGACGCGAGGTCGACACCGATCCCGCCGCCACTGGGGGTGGAGCTGACCTTGGAAGGGCCGGCCAGGACGGCGCCGGTCTGCGGGTCGTGCTTCTGAAGGAAGGTCTCGCCGCCAGCCGTGCTCCACTCGACGATCACGTCGCCGGTGCCGTTGAACGCCATGCCGTTGAACGAGTTGCTGTTCGGGTTCGGGAACGTGCTCAGCACCTTCATGGCTCTCGTCGGAGTCGGTGCCGCGGCGGTCGTCGGGAGCGGTCCTGCGATGACACCGAGGGCCGCGCTCGTGCCGGTATTGGTCACGAGGTACAGGTTTCCCGCGCGATCGAACGCCATGTCGCCGTTGGTGGTGCTCCCGGACCCCGTGGGCGGCAAGGTGGAGTTGGCCACGACACCGATCGGTTGGTCCGTCACCGTGTTGAACCCGAAGATGACGATCGCGCGGGCCGCCTGGTTGAAATGCGCCCAGTAGAAGTTGCCGGTGTTCGGGTCGACCGCACCGGCCACGATGCCGCCGCTGGCGACGCTCGCCGGGCTGACTCCCGAGGGCAGCCTGCTGGGTAGGAGCAAGCCCGCCCGGTACTCGGTGTCGATGGTCGCGGTTCGCGGCGTCCACGTTCCTGTGGCCGGGTTGAAGTGCTGCAGCGTGAACGTCAGCGTGTCGATGCCGAGGAGGGACGCGGAATGAGCCGGCGCCTGGGGGGCGAGCGCCCACGCCGCGGTGCCTTGGTTGCTGATTCCGAGTGCGTTCGCGCCCGGACTCGTCCCGGAGAGCAGCGCCGTCGTCGCCTGCGTCGCGGTCACCGGAGCGGTGCTGCCGTTCGTCATGCCGCTGACGTCGATGCTGTTGAGCCTGCCGGGGTTGCTGGCCGGCGCCGCGGCGCTCGGGCGCTGGATCTGGTAGACGGAGTCGCCGCTGCATTCCAGTGGCGCGGTGCCGCTTGCTTGGGCCAATGCCGCCGGGGGCTCCGCAGCGGAGGGTGACGTGATGCCGTTCGTAGCAGCCCTGGTCGGCGCCTTCGCCTCCGTCGGTGCCGGCTCTTCGCTCGGCTCTTCGCTCGGCTCTTCGCTCGGCTCTTCGCTCGGTACGTCGGCCGGCTCTTCGCTCGGCTCTTCGCTCGGCTCTTCGCTCGGTACGCCGGCCGGTTCGGAGTCCGGTCCCGCGTCCTCGGCTGCGAGCTCGGCGACCTCGTCGGCGGTGAGCGCACCGTCATAGATGCGGAAGTCGCGTACCTCACCCTGGAGCGAGGAGTCGCCTGCGTGCAGCGCCCTGCCGATGTCGTTGGCCGTCGTCGACCCGCTGCCGACCTGACCTGGTTCGGCGTCCACCGCGGCCTCGCCGACCTGGACTCCGTCCTCGTAGAGTGTCGCCGTCGTCCCGCCGAGCGTGTACGTCAGTGTCGTCCAGACGCCGCGCGCCGGGCCCGCCGCCGGGCCGACCGCCTGCTCGGTCGACCGGTCGCCGGTCGCGATGGCCGTCCGGTACGGGTCGCCCGTGGTGGCGAGGTAGCCGGCGGTGTCCGCGTCGCTCGCGTTGCCGAGCCCGTACACCGAGTAGGGCGCGGCCTGTGCTGGGTCGACCCGCACGTCGAGGCTCACGGTGAGGTCCGTTAGCCCCGTCAGCAGGTCGTCCGGCAGGTCGACGTAGTCGTCGTTGCCGTCCAGGAGCACGGCCCCGCCGGTGAAGGCTGCGCCGTTCGTGAGCGTTGCGGCGCCGAACTCGCTCTCCGGTGCCGTGTTGGCTGCACGCGCGCCCGACGCCTCGTCGAACGGGTACCGCGCGAGAAGCTCGGGGGACGCCGGTCCCTGGGCCTCGTCGCCCAGATCGTCCTCGCCGCCGCCAGGAAGCGCCGGCGTCGACGGGTCGACCGGCTGGGTCGAGGCGGGCACCGGCGTGGGATGGTCGTCGTCCTCGGCACCGGCAAGGTCGACCGAGCCGGCGACGGCTGGCCCCACGAGGGCCAGCGCGAGGACGACCGCGGCGGTGCGCCGCGACGTCGCGACACGCTGCGGAGCCCGGAAGGTGCTGCCGGTTCCGATCGGTCGTCCTGCGCGTCGAGCCTTGGTCATGCATGGATCGTCGGCTGACGCTTCGTCGAGGAGGTATTCGGTGTCTCTCCGGGACCTTCCCAGGCACCGAGAGCCCGTTCGCGGCTCGGGCAGCGCCAGGTTTCACTCCGAGCCTGCCGCCGCCCGATGTCGGTGGTTCGGCCTACGGTGGGTCTATGCGTCCTGTGACCGATCTGCAGCGTGCGGTGGCCCCGTTCGAGGTCATCTCCGACTACCAGCCGTCGGGTGACCAGCCCACAGCCATCGCCGACCTGTCGGCGCGGATCCAGGCCGGGGAGAAGGACGTCGTGCTCCTGGGCGCCACCGGCACGGGCAAGAGCGCGACGACGGCATGGCTGATCGAGAAGCTCCAGCGGCCCACGCTCGTCATGGCGCCGAACAAGACGCTCGCGGCGCAGCTCGCGACCGAGTTCCGCGAGCTCCTGCCCAACAACGCCGTCGAGTACTTCGTGTCGTACTACGACTACTACCAGCCCGAGGCGTACATCCCGCAGACGGACACCTACATCGAGAAGGACTCGTCGATCAACGACGAGGTCGAACGGCTGCGGCACTCCGCCACGTCGTCCTTGCTCACGCGCCGCGACACCGTCGTCGTGGCATCGGTGTCGTGCATCTACGGTCTGGGCACCCCGCAGGAGTACGTCGACCGCATGGTCCGTATCGACGTCGGCGACGTCGTCGACCGGGACGACCTGCTGCGCAAGTTCGTGCAGATGCAGTACACGCGCAACGACATGGCGTTCACGCGCGGCACGTTCCGTGTGCGCGGCGACACCGTGGAGATCATCCCGGTCTACGAGGAGCTGGCGGTCCGGATCGAGATGTTCGGCGACGAGGTCGAGTCGATCCAGACGCTGCACCCGCTCACCGGCGAGGTGATCCGGCAGGAAGAGAGCGTGTACCTGTTCCCGGCGACGCACTACGTGGCGGGCCCGGAACGCATGGAGCGCGCGATCATGTCGATCGAGGCGGAGCTCGAGGAACGGCTGGCGGAGCTCGAGCGGCAGAACAAGCTGCTCGAGGCGCAGCGGCTGCGGATGCGCACCACCTACGACATCGAGATGATGCGCCAGATCGGTACGTGCAACGGGATCGAGAACTACTCCCGGCACATCGACGGGCGCGCCCAGGGCTCGGCGCCCAACACGCTCCTCGACTACTTCCCTGAGGACTTCCTGCTCGTCATCGACGAGTCGCACGTGACGGTCCCGCAGATCGGGGCGATGTTCGAGGGCGACATGTCGCGCAAGCGATCTCTCGTCGAGCACGGCTTCCGCCTGCCCAGCGCGATGGACAACCGGCCCCTGCGCTGGGAGGAGTTCGTCGAGCGGATCGGTCAGACCGTGTACCTGTCGGCGACGCCGGGAGACTACGAGCTCTCGATGTCGGACGGCACCGTCGAGCAGATCATCCGGCCCACGGGACTCGTCGACCCCGAGGTGGTCGTCAAGCCGACGACCGGGCAGATCGACGACCTGCTGCACGAGATCCGCGAACGGGTCGAGCGTGACGAACGTGTCCTGGTGACGACGCTGACCAAGAAGATGGCCGAGGACCTCACCGACTACTTCCTCGAGAAGGACGTGCGGGTGCGGTACCTGCACTCGGAGGTCGACACGCTTCGCCGCGTGGAGCTCCTGCGTGAGCTACGGCTGGGCCAGTACGACGTGCTCGTCGGTATCAACCTGCTCCGCGAGGGTCTCGACCTCCCCGAGGTGTCGCTCGTCGCGATCCTCGACGCCGACAAGGAGGGCTTCCTCCGCTCGGAGCGCTCGCTCATCCAGACGATCGGCCGCGCGGCCCGCAACGTCACCGGGCAGGTGCACATGTACGCGGACAGGGTGACGCCGGCGATGCGGACGGCGATCGACGAGACGAACCGGCGCAGGGACAAGCAGGTCGCCTACAACCGGGCCCACGGGGTCGACCCGCAGCCGCTGCGCAAGAAGATCGCCGACGTCACCGACATGCTCGCGCGCGAGGACATCGACACCGCTGAGCTGCTCGCGGGCGGTTACCGGAGCCCTGGCCGGGGTGCGGGCAAGGGGCGCGCGCCCGTGCCCGGCGCACCGAAGGAGGGCGCGACGACCGGCAACCGCCTCGCGGGCGTGGCCGCGACCGAGCTTGCCGAGCTCATCCAGGAGCTCAGCAAGCAGATGCACGGGGCCGCGGCGGAGCTCCAGTTCGAGCTCGCGGCCCGGCTGCGCGACGAGATCACCGGCCTGAAGAAGGAGCTCCGGCAGATGCAGGCGGCGACCGCGTAGCTCACCGCGCGGCACGCCAGGTGGCGTCCGCCGCCGCCTGCCCGGGGGACTGCTGAGGCTCCGCCCGAGGGCTCGTGCCGTACACTTGCACGAGCTTGAGGGGGAGTACTCCACACGCGGTGAGGTCGTCATCACGATCGGCAACGGCGCCGGTTCGGCCCACCGGTCTGCGCGCCATGAGCAGCGCAGGCGGAGAAGACCTTCGGTCATCAGTCGTACTTACCGGAGGTTGTTGCGTGAACGTGCCCTTGTGGGTGTGGGTTCTTACTGTCGGCGTGATCATCGCGATGCTCGCGGTGGACTACCTGGGCCATGTGCGCACGCCGCACGCGCCCAGCCTTCCTGAAGCGACGCGTTGGTCGCTCGCCTACGTGGCGATCGCCGTCGTCTTCGGGTGCGTCGTCTGGGCCGTGTGGGGTCCCACCTACGGCGGCGAGTACTTCGCGGGCTACATCACCGAGAAGAGCTTGTCGGTCGACAACCTCTTCGTCTTCGTCCTCATCATGACGAGCTTCGCGGTACCGCGGAACCTCCAGCAGAAGGTGCTGCTCATCGGCATCACCGTGGCGCTGGTGCTGCGGACCATCTTCATCGTCTTGGGCGCCGCGATGATCGCGAACTTCTCCTGGGTGTTCTACCTCTTCGGCGCGTTCCTGGTCTGGACGGCTGTCGCGCAGGCACGTCACGGCACCGCGCAGGACGAGGAGTACCACGAGAACGGCATCCTGCGCTGGGTCCGCCGGGTGTTCCCGACGACCGAGACGTACGTCGACGACAGGCTCACGACCAAGATCGACGGCAGGCGCTACATCACGCCGATGCTCATCGTCATGATCGCGATCGGCAGCGCGGACCTGCTGTTCGCCGTCGACTCGATCCCCGCCATCTTCGGCCTGACCGAGCAGACGTACCTCGTCTTCACGGCCAACGCGTTCTCGCTGCTCGGCCTGCGCCAGCTCTACTTCCTCATCGACGGCCTGCTCGACCGTCTCGTGTACCTCCACTACGGACTGGCGGCGATCCTCGGCTTCATCGGAATCAAACTGGTGATCCATGCGCTGCACACGAACGAGCTGCCGTTCATCAACGGCGGCGAGCACGTCGAGGCGATCCCCGAGATCTCTACGGCGGTCTCCTTGGGCTTCATCGTGGTCGTGCTCGTCATCACCACGGTAGCCTCGCTGCTTCGTGACCGGACGCTCCGGGCGCGCCAGATCTCGCGAGAAGGAGACCGATGACCCACGAGCTGCCCGCGTGGTTCCAGGCGGCATCGCTCACCGCGGTGCTGGTGATCCTTGCCGCCGACCTCATCATCGTCGGGCGCCGACCGCACGTGCCGAGCATGAAGGAGAGCGCGCTGTGGGTCGCGTTCTACGTCGGGCTCGCGATCGTCTTCGGCGCCGTCGTCGCCCTGGTGGGCGGGGCAGCTCCCGCCGGCGAGTTCTACGCCGGCTGGCTCACCGAGTACTCGCTGAGCATCGACAACCTGTTCGTCTTCGTCATCATCATGTCGAGGTTCGCGGTGCCACGGCAGCACCAGCAGCGCGTGCTGATGGTCGGCATCATCATCGCCCTCATCCTGCGGGCGATGTTCATCCTCGCGGGTGCGGCGATCATCGAGCGGTTCAGCGCGATCTTCTACCTGTTCGGCGCCTTCCTCATCTACACCGCGATCAACCTGGTCAAGGGTGACGACGACGATGCGGAGTTCAAGGAGAACCCGGCGATCCGGATGCTGCGGCGGATCCTGCCGCTCAGTGACGCCTACGACGGCGCCAAGGTCCGGACCGTGGTGGACGGCAAGCGGCTCTTCACGCCCATGCTGGTCGTCTTCGTGGCGATCGGCTCGACCGACCTGCTGTTCGCCTTCGACTCGATCCCGGCGATCTTCGGCCTGACCAAGGACCCGTTCATCGTGTTCACCACGAACGTGTTCGCGCTCATGGGCCTGCGCCAGCTCTACTTCCTCCTGGGCGGGCTGCTCGAGCGCCTGGTCTACCTGCCGATCGCTCTCGCGGTGATCCTCGGGTTCATCGGCGTCAAGCTCATCCTCGAGGCGCTGCACACCAACAGCCTGCCGTTCCTCAACGGTGGCCAAGGCTTCCCCTGGGCGCCCGAGATCCCGATCTGGCTCTCGCTCGCCGTCATCGTGGGCTCGCTCGGTATCGCCACCGTTGCGAGCCTCGCCAAGACGCGGCGGACCGCGGCGCTCGCGGCCGCGGACGACGCGGTCGCCACGCGCGACGACGAGCCTCGCCCCGGGCTCTGAGCCGGCACGGACCGCTGATCTGGTCCTCTGCCGGTCCTCTGAGCCGACTGGGGACCAGGCGCGGGTCAGGGGGCCGCGAAACCCCCGATGACGGGTACCCATTCGCGCGCCGTGCGCTGGGCGACGAGATCGTCGCGCCGGAAGGGGTCGTCGTCGAGAAGGGCGACGGCCTCGGCCGCCGACGGGGCCTCGACGACGATGAGCGCGCCGTCCGGGGCGTCGTCGTGAGCGGGCAACGGGCCGGACACGAGCACCTTCCCCTCGGCGTTGAGCGCCGAGAGGAACGTCCGGTGCTCGGCTCGGACGGCGTCGCGCGTCGACGCGCTGTCGGGGGCGTAGACATAGGTCACGGCGAAGACGGCCATGCGGTCATCCAAGCACGGACGACGAACCTCCGGTGCCGCCGGGCCAGCGAGCGAGGCCAGGGCCAGGCAGGGTCGTCCAGGGTTGCGCGGGGGCCGACGAGCCGGAGGACGGGAGTGACAGATGAGACACCACCCAGACGATAGAACGCCTGTACGAATGTCAGATTCACGACTTAGGATGCTCCGGTGAGCAATCGCCTCGTCGTTTCTGGTGCCCGCGAGCACAACCTGCGCAACGTGGACCTCGACATGCCACGGGACGCGCTCATCGTCTTCACCGGTCTGTCGGGCTCGGGCAAGTCGTCCCTCGCGTTCGACACGATCTTCGCCGAGGGCCAGCGCCGGTATGTCGAGTCGCTGTCGGCGTACGCCCGCCAGTTCCTGGGCCAGATGGACAAGCCCGACGTCGACTTCATCGAGGGTCTGTCGCCCGCGGTGTCGATCGACCAGAAGTCGACCAACCGCAACCCCCGGTCCACGGTCGGCACCATCACCGAGGTCTACGACTACCTCCGCCTGTTGTTCGCGCGCGCCGGGACGCAGCACTGCCCCGTGTGCGGGGAGGTCGTCCAGTCGCAGACCCCGCAGCAGATCGTCGACAAGCTCCTGGAGCTGCCCGAGGGCACGCGCTACCAGGTGCTCGCGCCCGTGGTCCGGGGCCGCAAGGGCGAGTACGCGGACCTCTTCCGCGAGCTCCAGTCACAGGGTTTCGCCCGCGCACGCGTGGACGGCGAGGTCGTCCAGCTCACGGACCCGCCCACGCTGGAGAAGAAGCTCAAGCACGACATCGAGGTCGTGATCGACAGGCTCGTCTCCCGTGAGGGCGTGCAGCGCCGGCTGACCGACTCGGTCGAGACCGCGCTCCGGCTGGCCGGTGGCCTCGTGATGATCGAGCTCGTGGACGCCACCGACGAGGACGGCGGCGAGCGGCTCCGCAAGTTCTCCGAGAAGCGCGCGTGCCCCAATGACCACCCGCTGGCGCTCGACGAGATCGAGCCGCGGACGTTCTCCTTCAACGCGCCCTACGGCGCCTGCCCGGAGTGCACCGGCATCGGCTTCCGGTTGGAGGTCGACCCGGACCTGATCGTGCCGGACGAGGAGAAGAGCCTCGCCGACGGCGCGATCGTGCCGTGGGCGCTGACGTCCTCGGAGTACTTCACGCGCGTGCTCTCGGCCCTGGCCGAGGAGATGAGCTTCTCGATGGACGTGCCGTGGCGCGCACTGCCGCAGCGCGCCAAGGAGGCCGTGCTCTACGGGCGCAACCACCAGGTCCACGTCCGGTACCGCAACCGCTGGGGCCGGGAGCGCCAGTACTCGACCGGCTTCGAGGGTGCCGTGACGTTCATCGAACGGCGCCACAACGAGACCGAGTCGGACTGGTCGAAGGAGAAGTACGAGGCCTACATGCGTGAGGTCCCGTGCCCGGTGTGCAAGGGCGCGCGGCTCAAGCCCGAGGTCCTGGCCGTCAAGGTCGGTGGCCGGTCGATCTGGGACGTGTGCCGCCTGCCGATCGACGAGGCCAAGGATTTCCTGGAAGGGCTCGAGCTGGGCGAGCGTCAGCGCGCCATCGCGGCCGAGGTCCTCAAGGAGGTGCACGCGCGGCTCGGCTTCCTGCTCGACGTCGGGCTCCACTACCTGTCGCTCGAGCGGCCCGCCGCGACGCTGTCCGGCGGTGAGGCCCAGCGCATCCGGCTCGCGACGCAGATCGGGTCGGGGCTCGTGGGCGTGCTCTACGTGCTCGACGAGCCGAGCATCGGGCTGCACCAGCGGGACAACCGACGCCTCATCGACACGCTGACGCGGCTGCGGGACCTGGGCAACACCCTGATCGTCGTCGAGCACGACGAGGACACGATCAAGGCGGCCGACTGGATCGTCGACGTAGGCCCGGGCGCCGGTGAGCACGGGGGCCGGATCGTGCACTCGGGGGAGTACGCCGGGCTGCTCGAGGCTCCGGGGTCGATGACGGGTGCGTACCTGTCCGGCCGGCGTTCCATCCCGCTGCCTGCGGCGCGGCGCGCGGTCAGCCCGGACCGTCAGGTCACGGTGGTCGGAGCGCGGGAGAACAACCTCGACGGCATCGACGTGTCGTTCCCGCTCGGTGTGTTCACGGCCGTGACGGGTGTCTCGGGGTCCGGGAAGTCGACGCTCGTCAACGCGATCCTCTACACCGTGCTGGCGAACGAGCTCAACGGAGCACGCCAGGTGCCGGGCCGGCACACACGGGTCACGGGCACCGAGCACCTCGACAAGGTCGTGCACGTGGACCAGGGCCCGATCGGCCGCACGCCGCGGTCGAACCCCGCGACGTACACGGGCGTCTGGGACCGCATCCGCAAGATCTTCGCGGAGACCGAGGAGGCGAAGGTCCGCGGGTACGGGCCGGGACGGTTCTCGTTCAACGTCAAGGGTGGGCGGTGCGAGGCCTGTGCCGGCGACGGCACGCTCAAGATCGAGATGAACTTCCTGCCCGACGTGTACGTGCCGTGCGAGGTCTGCCACGGCGCCCGGTACAACCGCGAGACCCTCGAGGTGCACTTCAAGGGCAAGACGGTCGCCGACGTGCTCGACATGCCGATCGACGAGGCCGCGGAGTTCTTCGCCGCGTTCCCGGCGATCTCGCGCTACCTCTCGACCCTCGTCGACGTCGGGCTGGGCTACGTGCGCCTCGGCCAGCCGGCCCCGACCCTCTCGGGCGGTGAGGCGCAGCGCGTCAAGCTGGCGAGCGAGCTGCAGCGGCGCTCGACGGGCCGGACCATCTACGTGCTCGACGAGCCGACGACCGGCCTGCACTTCGAGGACGTCCGCAGGCTGCTCGGCGTGCTCCAGTCGCTGGTCGACAAGGGCAACACCGTGCTGGTGATCGAGCACAACCTCGACGTCATCAAGAGTGCCGACTGGATCGTCGACATGGGGCCGGAGGGCGGTTCGGGCGGCGGCACCGTGGTGGCCGAGGGCACGCCGGAGGAGGTCGCACGCATCGAGGCGAGCCATACCGGACGCTTCCTCGCGGAGGTGCTCGACGGCCACGCGCCCGTCGAGATCGGGAACGGTCTGCCCAAGAGCCCGGCGGCCTCGGGAAGCGCCGCCAAGGGCGGCTCGAAGTCGACCTCGCCGGCCAAGCGCTCCGCCAAGCGGCCCGGCAAGCGGACTGCGGCCTGACCCCCTACGGTGTGGGCCATGGGCGCCCACCACAACTACTCCGTGAACGTGACCTGGCCGGCCTCGGACGCCGCAGACGGCCAGGCGGCCGGGACGACGTCGTACACGGCCTACTCCCGGGACCATGACGTCGTGCTCCCGGGAAAGCCGCCCCTTCCGGGTACGGCCGACCCCGCGTTCCGCGGCGATCCCTCGCGGTTCAGCCCGGAGGAGCTCTTCGTCGCGAGCCTCGCGCAGTGCCACATGCTGTGGTTCCTGCACCTGGCCGCGAGCAGCGGACTCGTCGTCCGCGAGTACACCGACGACGCGACCGGCAGCATGCGCGTCGAGTCGCGGGGCGAGGGGCAGTTCTCCAACGTCACGCTGCATCCGCGCGTCGTGGTCGACGACGGCCCGTTCGCGTCGGACGAGAAGGTCGAGACGCTGCACCACAAGGCGCACGCCATGTGCTTCATCGCGCGCTCGGTGAACTTCAGCGTCCTGGTCGAGCCGATCCCGTTGCGAGTCCTGGCCTGAGGACCTCTGACGGACGCCGTCGCAACCGTGCCGGACGCCGCCCGATGTCGGCGGCCTGACCTAGGCTGACGGAATGGCCGACCCTGCGACATACCGCCCGAAACCGGGGGAGATCCCGACGTCGCCGGGCGTCTACAGGTTCCGCGACGCGCACGGCCGCGTCATCTACGTCGGCAAGGCCAAGAACCTGCGGGCGCGCCTGTCGAGCTACTTCCAGGACGTCGCGAACCTGCACCACCGCACGCAGACCATGGTCACCACGGCGGCGTCGGTCGAGTGGACGGTCGTGGGCACCGAGGTCGAGGCGCTCGCGCTGGAGTACTCCTGGATCAAGGAGTTCGACCCGCGGTTCAACATCAAGTACCGCGACGACAAGTCCTACCCCTACCTCGCGGTCACTCTGTCCGAGGCGATCCCGCGCGCCCAGGTGATGCGCGGTGCCAAACGGCCCGGGAACCGTTACTTCGGCCCGTACGGTCACGCCTGGGCGATCCGGGAGACGCTCGACCTGCTGCTGCGGGTGTTCCCGATCCGCACGTGCTCGGCCGGCGTGTACAAGCGGGCGCACCAGACGGACCGGCCCTGCCTCCTCGGGTACATCGACAAGTGCTCGGCTCCTTGCGTGGGCCGCATCAGCCCGGAGGACCACCGGAGCCTGGCCGAGGACTTCTGCGACTTCATGGCGGGTGACACGCAGCGGTTCGTGCGACGGCTCGAGAAGCAGATGCAGCAGGCCGCGGCCGATCTCGAGTACGAGCAGGCGGCGCGGCTGCGCGACGACATCCAGGCGCTGCAGCGCGCCACGGAGAAGAACGCCGTCGTCCTGGGCGACGCGACCGACGCGGACGTCTTCGCCCTCGTGGGCGACGACCTCGAGGCCGCGGTGCAGGTGTTCCACGTCCGGGGCGGCCGGATCCGGGGCCAGCGGGGCTGGATCGTCGAGAAGGTCGAGGACGTCACGGACGCCGAGCTGGTGGAGCACCTCCTCCAGCAGGTCTACGGCTCGGCCGACGAGACGCTCGCCGCCGGAGCGGACCCGGTATCCCGGGCGGCCGCGCGCGACGCCGTCCCGCGCGAGGTGCTGGTGCCGGTCCTGCCGCCCGACCCCCAGCAGGTCACCGCGTGGCTCACCGGGCTGCGGGGTGCCAAGGTCGACGTCCGCGTGCCGCAGCGGGGCGACAAGCGCGAGCTGGCGGAGACGGTACGCAAGAACGCCGAGCACGCGCTCGCGCTGCACCGGACGCGACGGGCCGGCGACCTGACCACGCGCAGCCAGGCGCTGCGTGAGATCCAGGAGGCCCTCGACCTGGACACCGCCCCGCTGCGCATCGAGTGCTACGACGTGTCGCACACCCAGGGCACGTACCAGTCGGCGTCGATGGTCGTGTTCGAGGACGGGCTGCCCCGCAAGAGCGAGTACCGCACGTTCAGCATCCGCGGACCGGAGGGCGACGGCGCGCGCGACGACACCGCGGCGATGTACGAGGTGATCACCCGCCGGTTCCGGCGCTACCTGCAGGAGCGCTCGCGCCTCGGGGAGGTCGAGGTCGACACGAGCGGGGAGGTGCCGGTCTCGGGCGAGGTCGAGGCGGACGCCAAGACCGGACGGACGGAGAGGTTCGCGTACCCGCCGAACCTCGTCGTGGTCGACGGCGGCCCGCCGCAGGTCACGGCCGCGGCCCGCGCGCTCGAGGACCTGGGCATCACGGACGTCGCCCTGTGCGGCCTGGCCAAGCGGCTCGAGGAGGTCTGGGTGCCGGGGGAGGAGTACCCCGTGATCCTGCAGCGTGCGTCCGAGGGCCTCTACCTGCTCCAGCGGGTCCGCGACGAGGCCCACCGGTTCGCCATCGCCCAGCACCGTCGTCGCCGGAGCAAGGGGATGACCGCGTCGGCGCTCGACGACGTCCCGGGTCTGGGACCCGCGCGCAAGAAGGCGCTCCTGACGCACTTCGGCTCGCTCAAGCGGCTCAGGGCGGCGAGCGTCGAGGAGATCGCGAGCGTGCGCGGTATGGGCGAGCGCACGGCGGCCGCGGTGCTCGCGGCGCTCGCGCAGAGCCCTGCGGGGTCGCCTGCGCCAGCCCAGGGCGCGGAGGCGGCGTCGGGCTCTGTCGCCCCGGACCCTGGCATGCTGGGCGCATGAGCGAGCCCTCGCCGATCACCTTCCCCCAGGGCATTCCCGCAATGGAAGCAGCCACCCCACCCCCCGAACGGTCCGAGCCCGAGGTCCTGATCATCACGGGCATGTCAGGCGCCGGCCGCACGCGCGCCGCGGCGGTCCTCGAGGACCTCGAATGGTTCGTGGTCGACAACCTCCCGCCCATGATGCTCGTCCCGCTCGTCGACCTGATGACCCGGTCGGGGTCGTCGGTCGAGCGCATCGCGGCCGTGGTCGACGTGCGCGGCCGGGAGTACTTCTCGGAGCTCACGCACGTGCTCGAGCACCTGCGCGAGTCCGGCGTCCTGTACCGCATGCTCTACCTGGACGCGTCGGACGAGGCCCTCGTCCGGCGCTATGAGCAGGTACGACGCCCTCACCCGCTGCAGGGCGACGGACGGATCCTCGACGGGATCGGCGCCGAGCGCCGCATCCTCACCAGCCTCGCCGAGCGCGCCGACGTCGTCATCGACACGTCCGAGATGTCCGTCTACGATCTCGCCCGTGAAGTACGTGCGGCCGTCGCCGCCGGGTCCCCGGAGTCGCTGCGGATCACCATCGTCTCGTTCGGGTTCAAGTACGGGCTGCCGCTCGACGCCGACCACGTGGTCGACGTCCGGTTCCTCACCAACCCCTACTGGATCACCGAGCTGCGCCATCTCACGGGCCGGGACGAGCCCGTGCGCGACTACGTCCTCGGGCGTCCGGGCGCGACGGAGTTCATCGAGCGCTACGTCTCGGCGCTCGAGCCGGTGCTGGCCGGGTACCTCCAGGAAGAGAAGCGCTACGTGACCATCGCCGTCGGCTGCACGGGCGGCAAGCACCGCTCGGTCGCGATCTCCGAGGCGATCGCCGGACGGCTCCGGGGGCAGGGTCACCGGGTGACGGTCACCGCGCGTGACCTCGGAAAGGAGTGATCCCACTGACCGCAAGCACGTCGCCCCCCGGCGGCCCCGCGGTCGTGGCACTGGGCGGCGGGCACGGTCTGTCGGCGAGCCTGTCGGCGCTGCGCCTCATGTCCGAGCGGCTCACTGCGGTCGTCACGGTCGCCGACGACGGCGGCTCGTCCGGGCGGCTGCGCGACGAGCTCCACGTGCTGCCGCCGGGC
>Ga0233385_1000186_pt1 | contig 35290 bp, 32 predicted proteins | sample ElkDunMinimDraft_16_FD_191543 | JGI IMG/M metagenome (GOLD analysis project Ga0233385, IMG submission 191543) | Fecal eukaryotic communites from dung pellets of Tule Elk in California, USA - Elk Dung G36 | ecosystem: Host-associated > Mammals > Digestive system > Large intestine > Fecal | place...
TATCGCCCGCACGGTCGAGGGGGCGGAGGTGCCGGTGTTCCGCGGCGACGACGCCTACGGCACCGGGCTCGCCACCAACCACCTGATCTCGCTCGGCCACAAGCGCATCGCCATGATCGGCGGCACAGACCAGACCTCGACCGGTCGCGACCGCTACCAGGGCTATGTCGCGGCGATGGAGGCGGCCGGGCTGGAGATCAGGCCGCACTGGCGCATTCCCGGACCGCGCACCAAGCAGGCGGGCTTCGAGGCGGCCGGCCAGTTCCTGGCGCTGAAGGACCGTCCGACCGCCGCCTGCTGCTGGAACGACCTCGTCGCCATCGGCCTGATGAACGGCATTGCCCGAGCCGGGCTGGTGCCGGGGGTCGACATTTCGGTGACGGGCTATGATGATCTCGAGGAAGCGGCGATCGCCACCCCGGCGCTGACCACCGTGTGGAACGGCCAGCGCGAGGTCGGCCGCCGCGCGGCGCGGGCGCTGCTCGACAAGCTCGGCGGGCAGGCCGTGCGCCCGTCGCAGGAACTCATCAAGCCGGAGCTGCATATCCGGCAGTCGACCGGAAAGCCCGTGGAGCGCCCATGACCGATACGCATGACCTTAGCCGGATCACCATACTGGTTCCGGGCAAGCTGAACCAACATGCCGCCCGGCGTATCGACAAGACTTTCGAGATGGTGGGCCTCGATAGCGCCGACCCGGCGAAGATCACGCCGGAGCTGGCCGGAAAGGTCCGCGGCATCGCGGCCTTCGGCGGCATCAGCGCTGCTTTCATGGACGCCTTGCCGAAGCTTGAGATCGTCGCCAGCTTCGGCGTCGGCTACGATTCGGTCGACGCGGCGCATGCCGGCAAAAAAGCCGTGATGGTCACCAACACGCCCGACGTGCTGACGGAGGAAGTGGCCGACACCGCGCTCGGCCTGCTGCTCAACACGGTTCGCGAATTTCCGCGCGCGGAAAACTATCTGCGCGAGGGGCGCTGGGTGAAGGAAGGCCCATACCGGCTGACGCCGGGGACGCTGCGCGGCCGCAAGGCCGGCATCTTCGGCATGGGCCGCATCGGCCAGGCGATCGCGCGGCGGCTGGAGGCATTCGGGCTCCCCGTCGCCTATCACAATCGCCGCAAGGTCGAGGGGCTGGCCTACGAATACCACCCGACGCTGCTGTCGCTGGCCGGCGCCGTCGACACGCTGATCTCGGTGGTGCCGGGCGGCGCCTCGACGCTGAAGGCGGTGAATGCCGAGGTGCTGAAGGCGCTGGGGCCGAACGGCGTCTTCGTCAATATCGGGCGCGGCAGCACGGTCGACGAAGATGCGCTCGCCGCCGCGCTCAGGGACGGGACGATCTTCGCCGCCGGCCTCGACGTCTTTGCCGACGAACCGAACGTACCGAAGGCGCTGCTCGACGTACCCAACGCCTCGCTGCTGCCGCATGTCGGCTCGGCGTCGGTGCATACGCGCAACGCCATGGCCGATCTCGTCGTCGACAATCTGGAGGCGTGGTTCTCGAAGGGCCAACCCGTCACCGCCGTCCCCGAGACGGCGCATGTGAAGGCGAAGGGGTAGCGACTACTCCGCGGCGGTCCGGGCGCCAGTCCGGGCCAATGCGTGGGCGCGAACCGCATCGCCAAACGCGCGAAAAATCTTCGCCGAGTTGCTGTCGGAGTGCGCCCAGTATTCCGGATGCCACTGGACGCCGACGGCAAACGCGCGGGCATCCTTGACCGACACGGCCTCGACGGTGCCGTCATCGGCGACGGCTTCGATCTGCAGGCGCGAACTCGGCTGCTCGATCGCCTGTCGGTGTACGGAATTGACCAAGATCTCGCCCGGCCCGAACACGCCGGCGAGGCAGCTGCCGGGCTTGATCGAGACGCTCTGGCGGATGCCGAAGCGCTCGTCCTGATCGTCGGAGACCGGAGCGCGGTGGTCGAGCGAACCCGGCCGTTCCTGGATCTCGGTCGCCAGCGTGCCGCCCAGCGCCACGTTGAGCTCCTGGATGCCGCGGCAGATGGCGAGCAGCGGCACGCCGTAGTCGATCGCCTTGCGGATGAGCGGCAGGGTGGTGGAGTCGCGCTGCGGATCGTAGGGGCCGTTCGCCTCGCTCGCCTCGCCGCCATAGAGCGACGGATGGACGTTGGAGCGCGAGCCGGTCAGCATGACGCCGTCGACGGAGGCGAGAAGCTGGTCGAGGTCCAGCCGGTCGCCGAAGGAGGGCACCAGCACCGGGAACACGCCGGCGGCGGCGATCGCCGCCTCGAGATATTGCCTCGGCGCGGCGTGCCAGTCGTAGTTGTCGACATGTTTTACGTCGGTCGAGACGGCGACGAGAGGCTGGAGCATGCGCGGCCCTGTTCGAGGCAAGGATGTCGTGCCTAGTAAATAGGCGATCGGCGGCAGCAAATCCATCGCAACGTGCAGCGGCGGCAAGACGTCTTTCTACTATAGTTCTAGACGTCGCGCGCCGGGGCTTCGCAGCCCTTGGCAATGCTGGACTCGGGCCCTGCCGTGTGTATTGTCGCTCCCCGACGCCGGCCAAGGAAATCAAGGGGTTCCCCTGGGTCAGGCATGTCGTGATCCAACCTGGGAGGTTTTTTGCATGGATCGTCGTTCTTTCATCCGGAAGGCCGGCACCACCGGCCTTGGCGCCGCGGCGGCGACCGCCGCGCTCGCCGCGCCGGCAATCGCGCAGAGCAATCCGAAAGTCACCTGGCGCATGGCGTCCTCGTTTCCGAAGAGTCTCTCCGACACCATCTTCGGCGGTTCGCTGACGCTCGGCAAATACGTTTCCGAGGCGACAGATGGCCAATTCACCATCGAATCCTTCGCGGCAGGCGAGCTCGTGCCGGGGCTGCAGGTTGCAGACGCGGTCGCAGCAGGAACCGTCGAGGCCGGCCACACCGTCTGCTACTATTATGTCGGCAAGGACCCTGCCTGGGCGCTGGGCGCAGCAGTGCCGTTCGCGCTCAATGCTCGCGGCATGAACGCCTGGCACTACCAGGGCGGCGGCATCGATCTCTTCAACAACGAGTTCCTGTCCAAGCAGGGCGTCTACGGCCTACCGTGCGGCAATACGGGCGTCCAGATGGGCGGCTGGTTCCGCAAGGAAGTGAACACGGTCGCCGATCTCCAGGGGCTGAAGTACCGCATCGCCGGCTTCGCCGGACAGGTCATGAGCAAGCTCGGCGTCGTTCCGCAGCAGCTCGCCGGCGGCGACATCTACCCTGCGCTGGAGAAGGGCACCATCGACGCGGCCGAATGGGTCGGGCCATACGACGACGAGAAGCTCGGCTTCGTGAAGGTGGCTCCCTACTACTATTATCCGGGTTTCTGGGAAGGCGGACCGACGGTCCACGCCCTGTTCAACATCCAGAAGTTCAACGAGCTGCCGAAGCACTACCAGGCGCTGGTCAGGACGGCCGCGCAGGCGGCGGACGCCAACATGCTGCAGGCCTATGACTGGCTGAATGCGGGCGCGCTGAAGCGCCTGGTTGCAGCGGGAGCGCAGCTGCGGCCCTTCAGCCCGGAAATCCTGTCGGCCGCCTTCGACGCGACCAACCAGATATACACCGAGATCGAGGCGACCAACGCTCCGTTCAAGACCATCTGGGAATCGATCAAGGCCTTCCGCAAGGACCATTTCCTCTACACGCAGGTCGCCGAATACAATTACGACACCTTCATGATGACGCAGCAGCGCGCCGGCAAACTGTAACCGCCGCAGCGCCAAGCTCGAAAGAAAAGGCCCCGGATGGCGACATCCGGGGCCTTTTTCTGTCCGCCGACGGTCAGTCGAAGGAGGGAGGCTTCGACAGGTCCGAAGGCTGCTCGGCGGGAGCCGGGGCTGCGGGAGGAGCCGGTTCGCCGAAGCTCGGCGGCTGGGAAAGGTCGATCCCCTGGTTGGCCGGCGGAGCGTTCTGCGGCGCGGGCTCCCCGAAGCTCGGCGGCTGCGAGAGGTCCACGGGAGGGGGAGCGGCGGTGCCGCCGCCTTGCTGCCCGCCTATCGGCGGCAGGCCGAGGGGAGGCAAGCCGCCGGGCAGGCCGCCTCCGTCCTGCGAGCCGCCGAAGCCCGGCACGATGATTTCCACATCGCTTGGGGCGACCGTCTCGCCCTTGTAGTGCATCACCATCTGCGGGAACATGATGGTGAGGCCGATCATCACGATCTGGATGCAGACGAAGGGAACGGCCCCCCAGTAGATCTGGCCGGACGTGATCGGCGCTATGTTCTTGCCCGTGATCCGGTCCAGATAGGGCACCCGCGAAGCCACGGAGCGCAGGTAGAAGAGCGCGAAGCCGAAAGGCGGATGCATGAAGCTCGTCTGCATGTTGATCGCGAGCAGCACGCCGAACCAGATCAGGTCTATGCCGAGGGCTTCCGCCGGGCCGACGAGTAGCGGCACGATGATGAATGCCAGCTCGAAATAGTCGAGGAAGAAGGCCAGGAAGAACACCAGGACGTTGACGACGATCAGGAAGCCGGTCTCGCCGCCGGGCAGCGAGGTCAGCAGGTGCTCGACCCACAGGTGTCCGTTGACGCCATAGAAGGTGAGCGAGAACACCCGGGCTCCGAGCAGGATGAAGAGAACGAAGCTCGACAGCTTGGTCGTGCCGGTGAGCGCGGCTTTCACCACCTCCAGGTTCAGCCGACCCTTGAAGGCAGCCAGCGCGAGGGCGCCGACCGCTCCCATGGCGCCGCCTTCGGTGGGCGTCGCGATGCCGAGGAATATGGTTCCCAGAACCAGGAAGATCAGAGCCAGCGGCGGGATCAGCACGATGATGACCTGCTGAGCCAGGCGGGACATCCTGTTGAGCTTCAGCCCGCGGTCGGCCAGCGCGTACACATAGATGGCGATGACGCCGACGCAGAAGCCGAGGATGTCGGCATTCGCGCCCTGGGTGGGCGAAAGATAGACGTGCGCGGCATAGGAGATGACGCCGACCGCGACGAGCGCCACGAGAAGGGACGTGATCCCCGATCCCAGGGTGCGCGCCTCCAGCGGCAGCGCCGGCATGGAGTCCGGCCGCACGATGCTGACGATGAACACGTAGAGCATGTAGAGGCCGGTCAGGACCAGGCCCGGGATCAGCGCGCCGGCATACATGTCGCCGACCGACCGGCCGAGCTGGTCGGCAAGCACGATGAGCACCAGCGAGGGCGGTATGATCTGCGCCAGCGTCCCCGACGCCGCGATGACGCCCGTCGCCATCCTGCGGTTATAGTTGTAGCGCATCATGATCGGCAGCGAGATCAGGCCCATGGCGATGACCGAGGCCGCAACCACGCCCGTGGTGGCCGCAAGCAGCGCGCCGACGATGATGACCGCATAGGCCAGCCCGCCCCTGACGGGTCCGAACAGCTGGCCGATCGTGTCCAGCAGGTCCTCGGCCATGCCGGAGCGCTCGAGCACGATGCCCATGAACGTGAAGAAGGGAATGGCGAGGAGCGTCTCGTTCGCCAACTGGCCCCAGAAGCGGTCCGGCAGGGCCTGGAGCAGCGGCCAGGACAGGTTGATCGAGCCATCGGAGTAGGGAGCAAGCTCCACTCCGATGACGAAGAAGAGCAGTCCGTTGGCGGCAAGCGCGAACGCCACCGGATAGCCGATCAGCATGAAGATGATCAGCGAGGCGAACATGATCGGCGCCATGTTCTGGGCGATGAATTCGATCACTTCTTCATCTCCTCGACGAGGGCTGCGCCTTCGAGCGCAGCCGCTTCATGGGAGGTGACAAAGGGGTTCGGGTCCTCCAGCAGGCCGTTCATGATGGCGATCTTCTTGATGATCTCGGAGATGCCCTGGATGGCGAGCAGGAGGAAGCCGGCAAGAAGCGAAAGCCTGGCCGGCCAGATCAAGAGCCCGCCCGCGCTCGGCGAATGCTCGCCGCTGTTGAAGGCCGCCATGAAGTACGGGATGAAGTAGTAGATCATCAGCAGCACGAACGGCATCAGGAAGAAGATGTGACCGAGCAGGTCGATCCAGTGCTGCACGCGCCGTGACCAGATTCCGTGGACGATGTCGATGCGGATGTGCTCGTTTTGCTTCAGCGTGTATGCGGCGGCCAGCAGCCATGCGGCGCCAAAAAGATACCACTGCAGCTCCAGCCATGCGTTCGACGACATGTTGAACGCCTTGCGGATCGCCGCATTTCCGGCGCTGATCAGGATGGCGGCCAGAATGAGCCAGGAGACCCATTTGCCGACAAGTTCGTTGAAACGGTCGATTCCCCGCGACAATGCGAGAAGGCCTGACATCCACGTCCTCCCTTTGCGCCGCGCCGGATTGTTGGGGTCGCGGGCGTCCTGTCCGTATGACGCCCGGCGGGAACCCCGTCAACACAAGCGCAATCGTCGAAAGGTCGGCGGAGGCCAGGGACGCCTTGGATTGCCCAGCGTCATGCGCCGAAAGTTCTAGACGGTCCTGGCCGGTGGCGCGGCCTCTTCCCGGGCGGTCCTCGTGAGAACCAGCAGCGCCACGAGGAAGGCGAACATCCAGGCGTCCTTCCATTCGACCGGGAAATATCCGGACCAGAGGGATTCGGCGATGCCGAAGCAGGCAGCGCCCGCCGCCGCGCGCGACGGGTCGCGATAGCTGCCCGCCGCCGTCACGAACAGCACCTTCAGCCCGTAGACCATGCCGCTGCCGAAACTGACGTTGCCGTAGTAGAGCGCGGCCATCGAGCCGGCGAGGGCGGCGAACAGCGCGCCGCCGACGACGGCCGCGTAGAAGACGCCGCGCACGTCGACGCCGCAGAGTGCCGCGGCCGCGGGATCGTCGCTGACGGCGCGCCAGAAGCGTCCGAGCCGCGAGCGCGACAATGCGGCGCCGGCGATGAGGATCGCGGCCAGGGCAAGCGCGCAGTTGACGAGCTGGATGACGGTCAGGGTCACCACGAAGCCGTCGGCCGACAAGAACACCACGGGCTGGTTGAGCATGGGCGGCAGCCAGAAGTCGCGGGTGTCGGCGGCGATGCGGCCAAGCTCGCCCAGCACCAGGGCGATACCCAAGGTCGCCACCACGATGGCGTTGGGCGACGCGATGGCGAGGGGAATGAAGACGCCGCGCGCCAGCACGCCTGCGGTGAGCGTCGCGTAGAGGAAGGCGACCGCGATCCCCAGAGCGACGGTGGCCGGCAAGGTGAGCCAGAGCACGTTCCAGCCGAACACGGCGGCGAGGATCAGCACCTGCCCGGCGAAGGCGAAGAGAGGACCGTAGGCGAGGTTCGTGCGCTTCAACACGCCGTTGGTCAGCACATAGCCAAAGGCCAGCAGCGCGTAGAGCGCGCCGGAATGGAATCCGTTCAGGAGCTGCTGGATAAAATAGAGCATCGGTCGGCCCGCGCCTTGCGGCTTTTCGCGAAACCTTCTACCGGCGAATCTAACTTGTCAAATGCATATTGCAGGTTAGAATTCGCGAATGACCGTTGCCTGGACGAAACATCGCTTTTCCGGTGGGCTGCTTGCCCTCGACACGACGAACACCGTCGTCTTGCGCGGCGATCCGGCAAACTCGTTCGACCGTTTCGAAGACGCCGCCGAGATCGCGCGCTTTGCCGAGGCCGCAAGCGGCTTCCGCTCGGCCGAGCTCGGCGGGCGGCGGCTTTCCTTCCATGCCTCCGACGCGGCAGCCCGGCAGATCGTCGTGCTGCGCGAGGCCGCCGACCGGCTGTTCCGCGAGGCCGCCGCGAGCGGCGCGCTGCCGACGGCAATGCTTCCGGACTTCCTGCGCGCGTCCGCGGCCTGTCTCGACGGAAGCGACGAACGCATCGGCGCCGACGGCATGCCGTTCGGCGGACGCTCGGCGCCGATGCGTTTCGAGGCAGCACTCGCCGTCTCGGCGCTGTCGCTGCTCTCCGGTGATGCCTGGACGAAGATCAGGATCTGCCGCAACTGCGGCTGGCTCTTCCTCGACCGGAGCCGGAACGCCAGCCGGCTCTGGTGCGACATGTCCGTTTGCGGCAACCGCAACAAGGCGAGGCGGCACTATGAGCGCCGCAAGCAGGCCGAAGGGGAGGCTGTCAATGCGTAGTTCATTCGTCCGGAGGGGACTTCTCGCGATTGCCCTGCTCGGCCTGATCGGCGTCGCGGCCTGCCGCGAGAGCGGCGGGGAGGGCGAATATTTCCGCATCGACGGCAAGATCTTCGTCTTCAACTACCGGGTGGCGACGGCCACCTATCTCGTCAACCTGGCGCCGCTGCAGCCGGTCGAGGAGGGACAGACGGCGGTGGTCAGCTTCGAGGACCCTGCCGGCGGCGAGCCGCTGGTCGTGCGCCAGAAGATCTGGCCGAAGATGCCGAAGACGTCGATCGAAAGCCCGCCGCTGCGATGCGTCGTCAAGGACCGGCCCTACGCCATATCGATCAAGATCGAGGGGCCGGACGGGGCGGTCAGGCAGACCATGGAAACAACGCTGGCCTCGGTCGACGACCAGAGCATCCTGCCCGACAGGCCCCTGGTGGTCGGCCCGCTCTATACGCCCAATCCCGAGCTTGCCGGCCATCCCGATGGCAAGTTGCCCAATCCGGACGCGCCGCCGTGTCCGGCTGCTTCCTCCGCGACGAGCGGCTGACGGGCAGGCGCGCGACAGGATCGTGCGCCGGCTGAGTTCCCGGCGACATTATATTGCCAGGCGCGGGACCCCGCGTGGCCCGGCGTTGCTCTTTTCGGTCTCTCGGCGAATTCATTTGACCTGATCGCGGCGCAAGGAAAAACTGACGTTACGCAACCCACGCTGGCCGCCCGAGTTTCCTGTGAAGGTTCTAGGGCGACCTCCGCAGAGGATTTGCCGATGACGCTTCACGACGTTGCGCTCGACGACAAGTTCGACCTGGGCAAGCAGCGCATCTTCCTGTCCGGCGCGCAGGCCATCATCCGCATGCTCCTGATGCAGCGCGAGCGCGACCGCCGCGCGGGCCTCAACACGGCGGGTTTCGTCTCCGGCTACCGCGGCTCGCCGCTCGGCGGCCTCGACCAGCAGTTCTGGCGCGCCAAGAGGCAACTCGCCGATGCCGACATCGTCTTCCAGCCCGGCCTCAACGAAGAGCTTGCCGCCACCGCCTGCTGGGGCTCGCAACAGGCGGAGCTTCTCGGCGAAGGCAAGCATGACGGCGTCTTCTCGGTCTGGTACGGCAAGGGACCGGGCGTCGACCGCTCCGGCGACGTATTTCGCCACGCCAACCTCGCCGGCTCGTCGAAGCATGGCGGCGTGCTCGCGCTGATGGGCGACGACCACACCGCGGAATCCTCCACCAATGCGCATGCGACGGAGTTCCTCTTCGTCGACACGATGATCCCGATCCTCAACCCGGCGGGCGTGCAGGAGCTCATCGACTACGGCCTCTACGGCTACGCGCTGTCGCGCTTCGCCGGCACCTGGACGGCGATCAAATGCGTCAAGGACAACATCGAGTCGACGGCCTCCGTCGACGCCTCGCTCGAACGCCTAAACATCATCACGCCCGAATTCGACATGCCGACGGGCGGGCTGAACATCCGCCACGAGATCGATTTCGTCGGGCAGGAAGCGCGGCTGCACGAATACAAGCGCGCGGCGGCCGCCGCCTTCGTGCGCGCCAACGGCCTGAACCGCATCGTCTATTCCGGCGGCAGCAAGGCCAGGATCGGCATCATCACCGTCGGCAAGAGCTATCTCGACGTGCGCCAGGCGCTTGAGGACATCGGCATCGACGAGGCGAGGGCCAACGAGATCGGGGTAAGGCTGTTCAAGGTGGGCTGTCCCTGGCCGCTCGACATCGAGCACATCAAGGACTTCGCCCGCGGCCTCGAGATGATCGTCGTCGTCGAGGAGAAGCGCTCGCTGATCGAGGTGCAGGTCCGCGAGGACCTCTACGGCACCGCCATGCAGCCGACGGTGGTCGGCAAGAAGGACGAGCGGGGCCACTGGCTGTTCCCGGTGAAGGGGGCGCTCGACCCGAACGAGATCGCGATCGCGCTCGGCGAACGGGTGCTGAGGGTCATCGGACCTTCCGAGGAGATCGCAGCGCGCGTCAGCCGGCTGAAGCAGTACCAGGCGATGCTCGCCGAGACCAAGGACATCGGCTCGCGCGCGCCCTTCTTCTGCTCCGGCTGTCCGCACAACACCTCGACGAGAATTCCCGAGGGGTCGATCGCGGGCGGCGGCATCGGCTGCCATATCATGGCGCTGTGGATGGACCGCGACACGATCGGCTTCACCCAGATGGGCGGCGAGGGCGCCCAGTGGGTCGGCCAGGCGCCCTTCACCAAGCGCGAGCACTTCTTCCAGAATCTCGGCGACGGAACCTACAACCACTCGGGAATCCTCGCCCTGCGCTTCGCGCTGTCGGCCGGCGTCAACATGACCTACAAGATCCTCTACAACGACGCGGTCGCCATGACCGGCGGCCAGCCGCATGAGGGCGGGCTGACCGTCGACATGATCGCGCGGCAGGTGCATGCCGAAGGGGTGAAGCGCCTCGCCGTCGTCTCGGACGAGCCAGGCAAATACGACCGCAAGAAATTCCCCGACATCGCCACCTTCAACCATCGCGACGACCTCGATCTTGTCCAGCGCGAGCTGCGCGAGGCGGAGGGCGTCTCGGTCCTGCTCTACGACCAGACCTGCGCGGCGGAGAAGCGTCGCAGGAGGAAGCGCGGCGCCTATCCCGATCCGGACAAGCGGGTCATCATCAACGAGCTGGTCTGCGAAGGCTGCGGCGATTGCGGCGTCAAGTCGAACTGCGTGTCGATCCAGCCGGTCGAGACCGAGTTCGGCCGCAAGCGGCGCATCGACCAGTCGAGCTGCAACAAGGATTTCTCCTGCCTCAACGGGTTCTGCCCGTCCTTCGTCACCGTGCACGGCGCCAGGATGCGCAAGGCGGAAGGCGTGGCCGGCAAGACCGATGCGCTCGACGGCGTTCCGGAGCCGAAACAATTCCCGCTCGAGGGCGCAGGCTGGGCCTCGATCATCGACGGCGTCGGCGGCACCGGCGTCGTCACGATCGGCGCCATCCTCGGCATGGCAGCGCATCTGGAAGGCAAGGGCTGCGGCATGATCGACATGGCGGGCCTCGCGCAGAAGGGCGGCTCGGTCTTCAGCCACATCCGCATCGCCAGGACGCCGGACGACATCCACGCCATCCGCGTGTCGGCCGGCAAGGCCGACCTCATCCTCGGCTGCGACCTCGTCGTATCGGGCGCCGGCAAGGTGCTGGCGGCGGTGCGCGAGAACCACACGATCTTCGTCGCCAACACCGCCGAGATCATGCCCGGCGAATTCGCGCGCTCGGCCGACTATTCGCTGCCCACCGAGCGGCTGAAGAAGGCGATCCGCGAGGCGGCGGGCGAGGCAAAGACGCATTTCTTCGACGCCACGCGCACCGCGTCCGCACTTTTCGGCAATTCGCTCGGCGCCAACATGTTCATGCTGGGCTTCGCCTACCAGCATGGCGGCCTGCCGCTGTCGGCCGCGGCGGTCGAGAAGGCGATCGAGCTCAACGGCGAAGCCGTCCCGATGAACATCTCGGCCTTCCGCTGGGGCCGCCGCGCCGCCCATGCGCCGGATTTCGTGCGCGACCTCGTGGCGCAAGCGAGCGGCGGCGCCGCCGACGCTGCCGTGCAGACCGTCGACGACGTCATCGCGCGGCGCGCCGAGTTCCTCACCGCCTACCAGGATGGGGCCTATGCGCGGCGCTACCTCGACCGCATTGCGGCGATCCGCGCCGCGGAGGACCTTGCTGAGCCGGGCTCGACCGCGGTGACCGAGGCGGCCGCGAGGAACCTCTTCAAGCTGATGGCGATCAAGGACGAATACGAAGTCGCCCGGCTCTACACGGACGGTTCATTCGCGAGACAGATCTCCAAGGAATTCCAGTCGTTCGACCGGCTGGAATTCCATCTCGCGCCGCCCATCCTCGGGCGCAGGGGCGCGGACGGGAAGCCGAAGAAATCGAGCTTCGGGCCCTGGATGATGACCGGTTTCCGGCTGCTTGCGGGGCTGAAGCGCCTGCGCGGCACGGCTTTCGATGTTTTCGGCTACTCGGACGAGCGGCGCTTCGAGCGGGAGCTGCTGGCCGGATACGAGCGGGACCTGGACCTCATCCGGGGCCTGCTGGGGCCGGACAAGATCGAGGCGGGCGCGGCCCTTGCCTCGGTGCCGGCGCTCATCCGCGGCTACGGTCACGTCAGGCGGGCAAGCGCCGACACGGCATCGGGCGAGCGCGCCCGCCTGCTCAAGCGGCTCGCCGATCCGCCGCTTGCGCCCGCCCTGGAGGCAGCCGAGTAGCGGATAGCGGCAAAGGATACGACCTGTTTACCGGAATACTGGAATCCTTGCTTTGCAAGTCTTTCCCATCTTTCCGCGGGCGGCCGGGCGTGTTGTTCTAAGCCTTTCTTAAGGCGATTTGTGGCACTGCTTGGCACCGAGCGCGGGAACCAGGCGTGAGTGCACGAAGAAAACACGAGCTTCCGGACGACGTGTATATCCCGTTCGTGGAAACCCTTTTCCGCGATGGATTCACGCTCGCCATCGGCATTCTCGCTCAGTCGGCGCTCATAGGCCTCGTCTGGATCAAGACTGAAAATTCCGCCTTCCTCTCCATCCTGATCTGCCTGTTCGCCGTTGGCGTCATCCGCGTGCTGGACATGCGCAAGGCCGCCTCGCTGCCGCCCCTGACGACGCGGGAGGAGGCGCGAAAGCGCGAAGACCGGTACATCATCTACGGCGCCCTGCACGGCTTCACGCTGGGCACCTTCAGCCTGGTCGCCATCTACACCGCGCAGGACGGCTTCTCCGAGATTGCCGCGGTGTGCATATCGCTGGCGACCGCGACCGGCATTGCCGGGCGCAACTACGGCTCGCCGCGCATGGTCATCATCCTGATCGTCGCGCTGACCTGCCCGATGTCGCTCGGCTTCATCCTGCGCGGCGACTTCTACCATGTCGCGCTCGGCCTGCTGTCGGCCCCGTTCCTGCTGGCCATCCACCGCTATGCGATGACGGTGCGGGACGTGCTGTTCACCGCTATATCCGCCGAGAAGCGGGCGAAACGCATCGCCCAACGCTTCAACCGGGCGCTGAACACCATGTCGCACGGCTTGGTGATGCTCGGGCCGAACGGCCGCGTCGTGGTGGCGAATGCGGAAGCCGCCCACCTGATGTCGTTCAAGTCTCCCGAAGCGCTGCTCGGGCGCACCATCCACTCGATGCTGATGCGCGGCGTGGCGGGCGGCATGCTGGCGGCCAAGGACTGCCGGTTCATCGAAGGGCAGCTTACGCGCGCGCTGCGCGAGGGCAGGGACCGCAAGGTCCTCGTCTCGCTGTCCAACGGGCAGCATTTCGAATTCTCGGCCCGCGAGGGCAGCCAGGAGCTTGGCGTCATCACCTTCGAGGACGTGACGCAGCGCGTCCGCGCGGAGGAGAAGATCCGCTCCATGGCGCGCTACGACAACCTGACCGGCCTGCCCAACCGCGCCTATTTCCACGAACTGGTCGGCGAGACCATGTCGACCGGCGATCGCGACCGCTTCTGCGGCCTTGCCGTGCTCGATCTCGACGACTTCAAGAGCGTCAACGACACGCTTGGCCACCCCGTCGGCGACGGCCTGATCTACGCGGTCGCCGAGCGGCTCGCCGCCTTCGCCAGCGACACCGTCAAGGTCAGCCGCTTCGGCGGCGACGAGTTCATGATCTTCATCGACCATGTCGAGGACGAAAGCCATCTCACCGGCATCCTCGACCACATCTTCGCCGGTCTGCAGGGCGAGATCGACATCGCCGGGCATGCGCTGCGCATCCAGGCCAGCGGCGGCGCCGTGCTGTCGCGGGTCAAGGACACCGATGTCGACGCGATGATCGTCAAGGCCGACCTCGCGCTCTACAAGGCCAAGGAACTCGGCAAGAACGACTGGCGGCTGTTCGAGGCGGCGATGGATGCAGCCTTCCGCAGCCGCCAGGTCATGAAATCCGACCTGCGCGCCGCGATCGAGGCAAACGCGCTGCGCGTCGTCTACCAGCCGATCATCACCCTGCAGACGATGCGCATCGCCAGTTGCGAGGCGCTCTGCCGCTGGGACCACCGCGATCTCGGCCCGATCTCGCCGGCGGTCTTCATTCCGCTCGCCGAGGAGATGGGCATGATCTCGGAGATCAGCCATTTCGTGCTGCAGGCGGCCTGCGCCGATTGCGCCCGCTGGCCGGAGCCGCTCAGCGTCTCGGTGAACCTGTCGGCCAAGGATTTCCGCAGCCGCAACGTGGTGGAGAAGGTGCGCAACGCGCTCCTGACCTCCGGTCTCCCGCCGCACCGGCTCGAGATCGAGGTGACCGAGACGGCGCTGCTCGACGACAAGTCGCAGACCCGGCAGTACATCGAGGAGCTGAAGCAGCTCGGCGTGCGCATCGCGCTCGACGATTTCGGCACCGGCTATTCGAGCTTGAGCTACCTGCACAAGCTGCCGCTGGACAAGATCAAGATCGACCGCAGCTTCCTCATGGACGTCAGCCAGAACCCCCGCTCGCTGGAATTGCTGAAGGGCATCGTCGGCCTGTCGCGTCCGCTCGGGCTTGCGGTCACAGTCGAAGGCGTCGAAACCTTCGATCAGCTGAAAATCCTCGCGCTCGAGGTCCAGCCGGACCTGGTGCAGGGCTTCCTGTTCGGCTCGGCGCTCACGGCCTCCGGTATCGGGACCATGTCCACTACCGTCTGGCCCTTTGCCAAGGACATCCACGGCGCCGTCCCCACCGCCGGCAGGGGCTGACGCCCCGCTCGTCTTCCCACTGTACTTTCCAATCCGCGCCGGCCCCGTCACGCGCGTAGCATTTTAGAGACTTCTTTTATTCAATTTACCGTTCGTTAAGGTTAACGCATCGTAAATATGGCCCCCTCAATTTAAAACTTTACATATTTCGCTATTGCCCTAGCTTAAATTCAGGGTGGTCGACGGGGTTTGAGCATGAGTATGCAGTCAGGGGCTTCGCACGCGGCCGGCGTGGAAGATGAAAGCGCGCACGCAGCCGTATCGTCATTTACCCAGAAGGTGGAGGCGCTGCTCGAGCGCACGGAATACCGCCGATGCGACAAGGGCGAGGATCTCGAAGACATCTATCGGCTTCGCTACAAGGCCTACCGCTCCAACGACATGGTGCCGGACAGCGAAAGCCTCACCATCCACGACGAGCTGGACGAGACGCCGAACGTCTATCGTTTCGGCATCTATGTCGACCAGCGCCTCGTCAGCACGCTGCGCGTCCATCACGTGACGCTGGAGACGCCGGTCTCGCCTTCGACCAAGGCGTTCGGCGACATCGTCTATCCGATGCTCGAGGCCGGTGACACGTTCGTCTGCCCGAGCCGTTTCGCCTCCGATCCGGAGTGGACCCGCATCTATCCGCAACTTCCCTATGTTGCGCTCCGGCTGGCGCCGATGGCCTGCTTCCATTTCCGCGCACCGTACGGCCTGTCGACCGTGCGCGAGGATCATGCCGGCTTCTACAAGCGCGTATACTATTCGGAGCGGATCAGTGAGCCGCGCTCCTATCCGGGCGTCTACAACAGGGTCGTGCTCTACCGCACCAATGCGCACGCCAACAAGGAGCGCTTCTTCCAGCGTTTCCCCTTCTTCAAGTCGACGCCGATGGAGCAGCGCATGCTGTTCGCCAAGCCGGCGAAAGGGGAGCTTGCGCCGCTCACCATACTGCCGACCGCGAAATATTATCGCGACGCCGCGTAGGCGCGTCGCCCGGAGCGCACGCCGCCTGCGGGCCATCTCCCGTTTCCGGCTCATTCCAAGGATGGGCTTGCGCGCCGCAATGCCGCTGGCATTATGGCCGCGACGTCACCGCCCATAGCAATCCGGGAAAACGGGACCGGTTTCCCTCCGGAATTGCGCCAAAGTCAGGCGGGACGGGAGGAGAATGCACATGCTTGCCTCGGCCTTGGCCGGCGACATGGACACATTCCCGAAACTCCTGCTGCGCAATGCCGAAAGGCTGGGCGACCGCCCGGCCATGCGCCACAAGGATCTTGGCATCTGGCAGAGCTGGACGTGGCGCCAGCAGCTCGATGAAGTGCGCAAGCTCGCGCTAGGGCTCCAGGCGCTGGGGCTCGGCAGTGGCGACCGCATCGCGGTCATCGGCGCCAACCGTCCCAGGCTCTACTGGACCTTCGCCGCGGCGCAGTCGCTCGGCGCCGTCCCGGTGCCGGTCTATGCCGATGCCGTCGCCGACGAGATGGCCTATGTGCTCGACCATGCCGGCGTTCGTTTCGCCGTGGTGCAGGACCAGGAGCAGGTCGACAAGATCAGATCCTGCGCGGCAAAGATCCCCGGCCTGACCGACGTGATCTACGACGAGCCGCGCGGGCTGGCGCTCTATCCGCCGGCGGGGCTGCACGCCTTTTCCGATATCCAGCGCAGCGGCGCCGAACGCCTTGCCGCCGATCCCGCGCTCGGCCGCGCCTGGGAAGAGGCCATCCGCACGGCAGGCGGCGAGGATATATCGGTCATCCTCTATACGTCGGGCACAACCGGCCGCTCGAAGGGCGTGATGCTGAAAGCCGGGAGCGCCGTGCGGGCCGCGAGCGACACCGTCGCCTTCGACCGCCTCACCGATCGGGACAGCGTGCTCGCCTACCTGCCGCTTGCCTGGGTCGGCGACCATTATCTCAACTACGCGCAAGGCTATGTCGCGGGCCTCTGCATGAACTGCCCCGAAAGCGCCGACACCGTGGCGCAGGACCTGCGCGAGATCGGGCCGACCTTCTACTTCGCGCCGCCGCGCATCCTGGAGTCCCTGCTCACCCGCGTCACCATCCGCATGGAGGATGCCGGCTGGGTGAAGCGGAAGCTGTTCCGCTATTTCATCGGCGTGGCGAGGCGGCACGGCGAGGCGATCCTCGAGGGTCGGCCAGCGCCATTGTCGGGGCGCATCGCCTATGCGCTTGGCGAGGTACTCATCTATGGCCCGCTGAAGAACGTGCTCGGCTTCTCCAACATCCGCGTCGCCTATACGGCCGGCGAGGCGATCGGGCAGGACCTCTTCTCCTTCTTCCGCTCGCTCGGCATCAACCTCAAGCAGCTCTACGGCCAGACCGAGGCATTCCTCTACGTGACCTGCCAGAAGGACGGCGCCGTGCGCGCCGACACGGTCGGGCCGGCCGCGCCGAACGTCGACATCCGCATCTCAGGCGATGGCGAGGTGCTGTTCCGCTCGCCCGGCATGTTTTCAGGCTACTTCAAGCAGGACGAGACGACGGCGGAGGCGATGACTGATGACGGCTACGTGAAAACCGGCGACGCCGGCTTCTTCGAGCCGGACGGGCAGCTCAGGATCATCGACCGCGCCAGGGATGTCGGCCGGCTGAAGGGCGGCGCGCTGTTCGCGCCGAAATACATCGAGAACACGCTGAAGTTCTTCCCCGAGATCAAGGAGGCGGTGGCCTTCGGCGACGGGCGCGACTTCGCCACCGCTTTCCTCAACATCGACCTGCAGGCCGTCGGCAACTGGGCCGAGCGCAACAACATCCCCTACGCCTCCTACCAGGAGCTTGCCGGCCACGGCGAGGTGGCGAAGATCCTGGCCGCCCATGTCGACGCGACCAATCTGCGGCTGTCGCGCGAGCCTGTCATGGCAGGCGCGCAGATCGGCCGCTTCCTCGTCCTGCACAAGGAACTCGACGCGGATGACGGCGAGCTGACGCGCACGCTGAAGGTGCGCCGCGCCTTCGTCGCCGAGCGCTACGCGCCGCTGGTGGAGGCGCTCTATGACGGCTCGGCCGAGAAATATGTCGAGACGGAGATGACGTTCGAGGACGGACGCAAGGGCAGCGTGCGCGCGACCGTCCGCATTCATGATGCCAGGACCCATGCCGCACCAACTGCCGAACTCGAGGCCGCCGCATGAAGATGCGGGCGGCGTCAGCTCGGGGAGTGCCAGCTCTGGGCATTGCGGCTGACGACGGCATCGCACCCGGCGAGCTGTTGATGGATGTGCGCAACGTATCGCTGTCATTCGGCGGGGTGAGGGCCGTCACCGACGTCTCCTTCGACGTCAGGAAGGGCGAGATCCGCGCCATCATCGGCCCCAACGGCGCCGGCAAGACATCCATGCTCAACGTCATCAACGGCTTCTACACGCCGCAGAAGGGCACGATCGTCTTCCGCGGCCATGAGCGGCGCTCGATGAAGCCGCACCACGCGGTGCGCCAGGGCATCGCGCGGACGTTCCAGAACGTTGCGCTGTTCAAGGGCATGTCGACGCTGGACAACATCATGGCCGGGCGCTCGGTGCTGATGAACAGGAGCCTCTTCTGGCAGATGCTCTGGCACGGGCCCGCGCTCACCGAGGAGATCGCGCACCGCGAAAAGGTCGAGGAGATCATCGATTTCCTCGAAATCGAGCACATCCGCCGCACACCTGTCGGCAAGCTTCCCTACGGGCTGCAGAAGCGCGTCGAGCTCGGCCGAGCGCTCGCCATGGAGCCGTCGCTGCTTCTGCTCGACGAGCCGATGGCCGGCATGAACCTCGAGGAAAAAGAGGACATGAGCCGTTTCATCGTCGACGTGAACCGGCAGCGCGGTACCACGATCGCCCTCATCGAGCACGACATGGGGGTGGTCATGGACCTTTCCGACCGCGTCGTCGTTCTCGACTACGGCAAGAAGATCGCCGACGGCACGCCGGATGCCGTGAAATCCGACACCAGGGTCATCAGCGCCTATCTCGGCGTCCCACATTGAAAGGAGACAATATGGACCTCTCGAACCTGCCGCTCACCCCGCTCATCTCGCTGATCGCCGGCGTCGTCATCCTGATCATGCCGCGGCTGCTCAACTACATCGTGGCGATCTACCTGATCGTCATCGGGGTCGTCGGCCTCTTCCCGCAACTCGCCGCGTAGTCCGTCAAAGTTGGCGATCCTTCGACACAGGGCTCCGTCCCCGCCGGACATGCGTGAAGGAGCGGCGCCGTGGAGTTGCTGAATGCTCTTTTCATAAAACCCTTTGCCGACATGGCCGGCGCGCCGGACTTCTTCCTGCAGGTGCTGTGGGAGGGGTTGGTCGCGGGCGTGCTCTACGCGCTGATCGCGCTGGGCTTCGTGCTGATCTACAAGTCCTCGCGCATCTTCAACTTCGCGCAGGGCATCATGGTCGTCTTCGCGGCGCTGACGCTGGTCACGCTGCACGAGAAGGGCGTGCCGGCGCTGCTCGCCCTGCCGCTCACGCTGCTGGTCATGTTCATCCTCGCGGTCGCCATAGAGCGCGTGGTGCTGAGGCCGCTGGTCAACCAGCCCGACCTGATCCTGTTCATGGCGACGATCGGCATCACCTTGTTCCTGATCGGCTTCGGCGAGATCGTCTTCGGCGGCGAGAACAAGGCGATGATCACCGAGGCGCTGCACATCCCGACCGGCAGCTACACGTTCGAGCCGTTCGGCGGCTTCGTCTCGATCGAGCAGAAGGACCTGACGGCGGTGATCGGCGCGGTCGTGCTGGTCGGCTGCCTGCTCCTCTTCCTCAACAAGTCGCGGCTGGGGCGGGCGATCCGGGCGCTTGGCGACGACCACCAGGCGGCGCTCTCGGTCGGCATCTCGCTGTCGACCATCTGGGTGCTGGTGTGGTTCATCGCCGGCGTCATCGCGCTCGCCACCGGCATCGTCTGGGGTGCGCGGGCGGGGGTTTCCTTCGCGCTGGAGGTGATCGCCTACAAGGCGCTGCCGGTGCTGATGCTGGGCGGGCTGGATTCCGTCACCGGCGCGATCGTCGGCGGCATCGCCATCGGCGTCTTGGAGAAGCTGTTCGAGATCTATTGGGGGCAGCCGCTGCTCGGTGGCAACACCGAGACCTGGTTCGCCTTCGTGCTGGCGCTGATAGTGCTGCTCTTCCGGCCGCAGGGCCTGTTCGGCGAAAAGATCATCGAGAGGGTGTGAGATGGCAATGGTGGGGAGCGTACCCGTTCTGTTCTGCGTTATCGCCGTGGGTGGGATCGTAGCGGCAATGATCTGTGGGTTTTGGGGACTCATGGGGCTGGCACTCACGTTGAGCTACCATCCTGAAGCCACGCTACCCCAACTTCTCTGGGCCGGATTCGTGCTCCTTGTGATTACACCGGCCGCGCTGCATGCCGTTATCTGGTGGAGGCTTGTCCGAGGCCGCTCTCTCGGTCTTATCGGTCCGGTCGCATTGCTCGGTGGTCTCGCGTTGGTGATGTTCGGCATCTATTTCGCCGTGATCTATCGTGGTGAACTTATCATCTACCTGCCCTTCGTGCTGTCAGGCCTTCTGCTGGTGCTAGGCGCCCATTTCGCTAAATCGACGATGCGCGCGCGGAGGGGCTGATGCTCTATCGCACCGCGGGCCAGTTCAAGACGTCCTACGCGGCCGACCATGCGCTGTTTCCGGTCCGGCAGGATGCGTGGCTGCTCGGGGTGATCCTCGTCTTCGCCTTCGTGATCTTCCCGCTCACCGCCAGCGAGTTCGCGTTCAAGGCGCTGCTTATTCCGGTGCTGATCTATTCGCTGGCGGCGCTCGGCCTGAACATCCTGACAGGCTATGCCGGCCAGCTCTCGCTCGGCACCGGCGCCTTCATGGGGGTCGGCGCCTATGCCTGCTACAAGCTGATCACGGTCTTTCCCGAACTCAACCCGATCGCCGCGATCTTCCTGTCCGGCTTCTTCTCGGCGGCCATCGGCGTCGCCTTCGGACTGCCGTCGCTGCGCATCAAGGGCTTCTACCTCGCCATCGCCACGCTCGCCGCGCAGTTCTTCCTCGTCTGGCTGTTCGAGAAATGGGCCTGGCTCTACAACTACAATTCGTCGGGCGCGATCCAGGTGCCGACGGTGTCCTCGTTCGGCGTTCCGGTGTTCGGCCCGAACGCGCAGACCGTCGTCCAGTATTATGTCGTGCTCGGCGTCGTCACCGTGATCACCATCGCCGCCATCAACATCACGCGCGGCCGCGTCGGGCGCATCTGGAAGGCGGTGCGCGACATGGACATCGCCGCCGAACTCGTCGGCATCAACCTGATGAAGGCGAAGCTGTCGGCCTTCGCGGTATCGTCCTACGTCGTCGGCGTGGCGGGCGCGCTGTTCGTCTTCCTGTGGCGGGGCGCGGCGGAGCCGGTGGTCTTCGACATACCGCTCTCCTTCCGCGTGCTGTTCATCGCCATCATCGGCGGGCTGGGCTCGATCCTCGGCAATTTCCTCGGCGCGATCCTGATCGTGGCGCTGCCGGTGCTGCTCGGCAGCGTGCCGGCGGCGCTCGGCCTGCCGATAAGCTCGGCCATGGTCGAGCACCTCAACACGATGATCATCGGCGCGCTGATCATCATGTTCCTGATCGTCGAGCCGCACGGGCTTGCGCGGTTTTGGGAAATCATCCGGGAAAAGCTCATCATGTGGCCTTTTCCGCATTAGTATCGGACAAGACGACAAAGCGGAGGAAATGACATGACAACGAAGATGACCGGCATGGCCCTCGCGGCGGCGCTGTCAATCTGCGGCGTCCTCGGCGCCGCCCCGGCATTCGCCGAGGACATCGTCAGCCTGCCGAACCTTTCCTACCGGACCGGGCCGTTCGCGGCGACCGGCATCCCGCTGATGAACGGCCAGCGCGACTACATGACGATGATCAACGAACGCGACGGCGGCGTGAACGGCGTCAAGCTCGGCTACGAGGAATGCGAGACCGGCTATTCCACCGAAAAGGGGCTGGAATGCTACGAGAAGACCAAGGCGACCGGCATCGTCACCCAGCCATGGTCGACCGGCATCACTCTGCAGGTTCTGCCGCGCTCCAACGTCGACAAGATCCCGATCCTGGCGCCGGGCTACGGCTTCTCGCCGATGACCGACGGCGAGGTGTTCAAATGGGCCTTCAACATGCCGGCCACCTATTGGGACGGCGCCTCGATGATCCTCAGGCACATTTCGGGCGGCAAGCTCGACAGCCTGAAGGGCAAGAAGATCGTGCTGCTGCATCTCGACGCGCCCTACGGCAAGGAGCCGATCCCGCTTCTCCAGGCGCTTGCCGACAAGCACGGCTTCACCTTCGTGCCGATCCCGGTCGGGGTGAAGGAGATGCAGAACCAGTCGGCGCAATGGCTGCAGATCAGGCGGGAGAATCCCGACTTCGTGCTGATGTGGGGCTGGGGCGCCATGAACGCCGGCGCGCTCACCGAGGCGGTGAAGACCAAGTTTCCGATGGAGAAGTTCATCGGCATCTGGTGGTCGGGCCATGACGGCGACATGAAGAGCGTCGGCGAGGCGGGCAAGGGCTACCGCTCGCTCTCCTGGAGCGTGCCGGTGTCGGACTCGCAGGCCATGCAGGACATCAGGAAATACGTGCTCGACCCGAAGAAGACGGAGATCGGGGAGGGCGAGTTCGACTGGGTCTTCTACCAGCGCGGCGTGCTGATCTCGATGTTCACCGTCGAGGCGATCCGCGCCGCGCAGGAGCAGTTCAACACCAAGCTGATCAATGCCGAGCAGCTGCGCTGGGGCTTCGAGAACCTGAAGCTCGACGAGGGGCGGCTGGCCGAGATCGGCATGTCCGGCATGATCGCGCCGTTCGAGACGTCCTGCGACAACCATGCCGGCCACGCCGGCGCCTGGATGCTGGAATGGGACGGCGCGAAATTCGTGAAGGTGTCGGACCTGCTGCAGGCCGACCAGAGCGAGATCGCGCCGCTGGTCGAGGCCGAGGCGAAGAAATACGCCGACGCCAACGCGCCCTGGCCGATGAACGACGAGTGCAAGATGTAAGCCTTTTATTCCTTCTCCCCGTTCACGGGGAGAAGGTGGCCCAAAGGGCCGGATGAGGGGCGGCGCCTTTCGCTTCCAGGCTTGGCTCTGCCCCTCATCTGCCTGCCGGCATCTTCTCCCCGTGAACGGGGAGAAGGAAACACTGCCGCGCCGTCGGCGCACAAGCTGCGGAGCCGCCATGAGCAGATCGGAACCGACGCCCCAGCCAGCCACTCCCATCCTCGCGGTGAACAACATCGAGGTGATCTACGACCATGTAATCCTCGTGCTGAAGGGCGTGTCGCTGACGGTGCCGCGGGGCGGCGTCACGGCGCTGCTCGGCGCCAACGGGGCGGGCAAGACGACGACGCTGAAGGCGATCTCCAACCTCTTGCGCACCGAGCGCGGCGAGGTGACGAAGGGCTCGATCGTCTTCGACGGCCATCAGGTGCAGGCGCTGTCGCCGGACGAGCTGGTGCGGCGCGGCTGCATCCAGGTGCTGGAGGGCCGGCGCTGCTTCGGTCACCTCTCGGTCGAGGACAATCTCGCCGCCGGCGCCTTCACGCGGAGGGACGGCAAGGCCGCCATCAAGGCCGATCTCGATCTCGTCTACGACTATTTCCCGCGCCTGAAGCTCAGGCGAGGCAGCATGGCGGGCTACACGTCCGGCGGGGAGCAGCAGATGCTGGCGATCGGGCGGGCGCTGATGTCGCGGCCGAAGATGATCCTGCTCGACGAGCCGTCGATGGGGCTGGCGCCGCAACTGGTGGAAGAGATCTTCGGCATCGTCGAAAAGCTGAACCGCGAGCAGGGCGTATCCTTCCTGCTCGCCGAGCAGAACACCAACATCGCGCTCAGCTTCGCCAAATACGGCTACATACTGGAATCCGGCCGGGTCGTGCTGGACGGCGAGGCGAGCGCGCTGCGCGAGAACGAGGACGTGAAGGAGTTCTATCTCGGCATCGCGGCGGAGGGCCGCAAGTCGTTCCGCGACGCCAAGCACTACAAGCGGCGCAAGCGCTGGCTGGCCTGAACCGATTTCCCCCGCTTCCGCTTCAGCCGCGTCAATTGCGGCCATTGCCCTCGGCAAAGCTTTTCGATATGTGCGCGTCAGAGCTTTCGGAGGGATTTTGATGGCCGACCACTCGCCGACCGGACCCGTGGAAACGGGCGCGCAGATGGACTACCCCGAGCATGAGAAAACCTATGCGGGTTTCATCGCGCTCGCCAAATACGGAACGCTGTTCTGCGCGGCGCTGCTGGTCGCCATGGCGTTCGGCTTCTTCGGCGGCGGCGGCTTCTTCTCCGCGACAATCCTGCTTATCCTGATCTGCGCCGTCGGCTGGTTCGTCCTGCGCTAGCGCCCCGAGCCGTCCATCCGGCAGCCTGGGCACGGCTGCCTGTTAACGTTGGGTAAGGTTCCGGTCGGGAGGGTTTGAGGTGGGACAGGTAGCATTTATCCCCAAGGAAGTTGACGCTGCGGAACCGCGTGTCGCGGCCTCGCCCGAAACCGTGAAGCGCCTCGTCGGCCTCGGTTTCGAGGTCGTGGTGGAGGCGGGGGCCGGACTGGGCTCGCGCATTGTCGACGAGGAGTTCGTCAAGGCAGGTGCTGCAACCGGCAAGGCGTCGGATGCCGGCCGCGCCGATCTCGTGCTGAAAGTCCGCCGTCCGACCGAAGAGGAGCTCAAGGGCTACAAGCCCGGCGCGGCGGTCATCGCCACGATGGATCCCTACGGCAATGACGCGGCGGTCGCGGCACTTGCCCGGGCAGGGGTCTCGGCTTTCGCCATGGAGTTCATGCCGCGCATCTCCCGCGCGCAGGTGATGGACGTGCTGTCCTCCCAGGCCAATCTCGCCGGTTATCAGGCGGTTATCGACGCGGCGGCCGAATATGACCGGGCGCTGCCGATGATGATGACGGCGGCGGGCACGGTGCCGGCCGCCAAGGTCTTCATCATGGGCGTCGGCGTCGCCGGCCTGCAGGCGATCGCCACCGCGCGTCGCCTTGGCGCGGTCGTCACCGCCACCGACGTGCGTCCGGCGGTGAAGGAACAGGTGCAGTCGCTTGGCGCAAAGTTCCTGGCAGTCGAGGACGAGGAGTTCAAGGCGGCCGAGACGGCCGGCGGCTATGCCAAGGAGATGTCCAAGGAGTACCAGGCCAAGCAGGCCGCGCTCGTGGCCGAGCACATCGCCAAGCAGGACATCGTCATCACCACGGCGCTGATCCCCGGCCGGCCCGCGCCGAAGCTGGTGACTGCCGCGATGGTCGCCTCGATGAGGCCGGGCTCGGTGCTGGTCGATCTCGCGGTCGAGCGCGGCGGCAATGTCGAAGGCGCGGTCGCCGGGGCGGTGATCACGCTCGACAACGGCGTCAAGATCGTCGGCCATCTCAACATGCCGGGCCGCGTCGCAGCCTCAGCCTCGCTGCTCTACGCCAAGAACCTCTACGCCTTCGTCGAGACGATGGTGGACAAGAACACCAAGGCCTTCGCCATCAACCGCGAGGACGAGCTGGTCAAGGCGACCATGCTGACCGATGGCGGCCGAATCGTGCATCCGAACTTCGCCAATGTTGCGCTGACGGCCGCGCCGCAGCCGACCGTTGCCGCGGGCGGAGCTTCCACGGAAGCGGCGCCGAAAAAACCGGCGAAAAAATCCGCCAAGAAGGCCGCCAAGCCGGCAGCGGGGGGAGAAGGGTGATGGAAAAGTCCGCGCTCGAACAGGCGCTAGACCAGCTCGATCAGGCGATCGGCACGGTCCGCGCCGCGCTCGCCAACGCAGAAGGCGGCGCCGCCGCTGCGGGCGACGTCGCACATGCGATTTCCGGCGGCGTCATCGACCCCTTCGTCTTCCGCTTCGCCATCTTCGTGCTGGCGATCTTCGTCGGCTACTACGTGGTCTGGTCGGTGACCCCGGCGCTGCACACGCCGCTGATGGCCGTCACCAACGCCATCTCCTCGGTCATCGTGGTGGGCGCGCTGCTTGCGGTCGGCATCTCGGCATCGGGGCTCGCCACGGGCTTCGGCTTCGTCGCGCTGGTGCTGGTGTCGGTGAACATCTTCGGCGGCTTCCTGGTCACCCAGCGCATGCTCGCCATGTACAAGAAGAAGGAGAAGTGACGTGAACGCCAACGTTGCTTCCTTCCTCTATCTCGTCTCCGGCATCCTGTTCATCCTGGCGCTGAGGGGCCTGTCGCACCCGACGACCAGCCGCCGGGGCAACATGTTCGGCATGATCGGCATGGGCATTGCGATCGCCACGACGCTTGCGCTCGCTACCCCGACAGCCACGGGCCTCGGCCTCATCGTGCTCGGCCTCGCCATCGGCGGCGGCGTCGGCGCGCTGACTGCGCGCCGCATCGCCATGACCTCGATGCCGCAGCTCGTCGCCGCATTCCACAGCCTCGTCGGCCTCGCCGCCGTGATGGTGGCCGCGGCGGCGATGTATGCGCCCGACAGCTTCGGCATCGGCACGGTGGGCGACATCCACGGCCAGGCGCTGATCGAGATGAGCCTCGGCGTCGCCATCGGCGCGATCACCTTCACCGGCTCGGTCATCGCCTTCCTGAAGCTCGACGGGCGCATGTCCGGCAAGCCGATCATGCTGCCCGGCCGCCATGCGATCAACGCGCTGCTCGGCATCGCGCTGGTCGCGCTGATCGTCATGCTGGTGTCGACGGAAAGCTACACCATCTTCTGGCTGATCGTCGCGGCGTCGCTGCTGCTCGGCGTGCTCCTGATCATCCCGATCGGCGGCGCCGACATGCCTGTGGTCGTCTCGATGCTGAACAGCTATTCCGGCTGGGCGGCGGCGGCGCTCGGCTTCACGCTCGGCAACCTGGCGCTGATCATCACCGGCGCGCTGGTCGGCTCGTCGGGCGCGATCCTGTCCTACATCATGTGCAAGGGCATGAACCGCTCCTTCATCTCCGTCATCCTCGGCGGTTTCGGCGGCGAGACGGCGGTTGCGGTGGACGACGGCATCCAGCGTACCGTCAAGCAGGGCTCGGCGGACGACGCCGCCTACCTGATGATGAACGCGCAGAAGGTGATCATCGTGCCGGGATACGGCATGGCGGTGGCGCAGGCGCAGCACGCGCTGCGCGAGATGGCCGACAAGCTGAAGGCGCATGGCGTCGAGGTGAAGTATGCGATCCATCCGGTCGCCGGCCGCATGCCCGGACATATGAACGTGCTGCTCGCCGAGGCGAACGTGCCCTATGACGAGGTGTTCGAGCTCGAGGACATCAACTCCGAGTTCGCGCAGGCCGACGTCGCCTATGTCATCGGCGCCAACGACGTCACCAACCCGTCCGCGCGCGACGACAAGTCGTCGCCGATCTACGGCATGCCGATCCTCGACGTCGACAAGGCGCGCACCTGCCTGTTCGTCAAGCGCTCGCTCGGCTCCGGCTACGCCGGCATCGACAACACGCTGTTCTACAAGGACGGCACCATGATGCTGCTCGGCGACGCCAAGAAGATGACCGAGGAAATCGTCAAGGCGATGGATCACTGAACGCCATCCAGGCTCCGGACAGAGTTCCCGAAGCCTGCCGGGCGGCGATCGTCGCCGCCCTTCCATCTTTCGCCGACATGTCCTTCTCTGTCGCCGGGCGCGGCTGGCACAGCCTGGCCGTCGACGTCGGCGGTCGCTTCATCGCCAAATTTCCCGAGGGCGCGGAGGCCGAAGAGGCGCTGAGGCGGGAGGCCTCGCTCCTTGCAGCCGTCCGCCACATGCTCACGATCGCAGCGCCGGACATGACCCTCCATGAAGGTCCGCCGCTGTTTTCGCTGCACACCAAGCTGCCGGGCGAAACGCTCGAGCGCGGCGGCTATGCCCGGCTGGACGCGAACGCCCGCGCCAGGCTCGCCGGCGACATCGCCCTGTTCTTCGCAGAGTTGCATGCGATCGATCCAGCGATCATGCGTGCAGCTGGGGCCCGCCCGGTCGGCTGGTGGGACACGGAGGACGCGACGCTGGCGCCGGTCTGGCCGTACTTGCCGAAGCGTCTGCGCGAGCCGGCCCAGGCCGCCATCGACGCCTATCGCGCGCTGCCCCTCGACCCGCTGGGCGAGGTCTACGGCTTCTTCGACGCGCATGGCTGGAACATGGCCTTCGACCATGAAAGAGGCCGGCTCAATGGCATCTTCGACTTCGGCGACTCCGGCTTTGGCCCGCCGCATCGCGAGTTCGTGCAGGTCTCGCTCGTCGATCCGGAGCTTGCTGCGCGTGCGGCCGACGCTTACGAGGCGCTGGCGGGAAGGGCGCTCGACCGACGCCGGATATTCCTGCTCACTGCTGGGATGCGCCTGTCGGAACTCGCCGGAGCGATCGAGACGGGCGATCATCTCGACGCGATGCGCAGCTCAGCGATCGAGTGGCTGGAGCAGGGCGAAATTCGATAAGAATGGCCGGCCGAGCAGGTCGGCCGGCCATGAGGTCGGTGCCGAGAGCGATCAGCCCTTAGCCTTCCGCAACTTGAGCTCCGTGATGCCGACGGCGATGTTGACGCCGGTCTGCGCCTGCACGGAGAGCGATCAGCCCTTAGCCTTCCGCAACTTGAGCTCCGTGATGCCGACGGCGATGTTGACGCCGGTCTGCGCCTGCACGGAGAGCGGCTGCAGAACGAAGCTGCGCTGGGAGCCACCGATCAGCGCGTTGGCGCCGACGCCGACCGCGGCCGAAGCCTCGGCGCTGGCACCGACATAGTCCCCGGCAAGCCCGCCTGGGGCGTAGATGTTGGCGTTCGGGCCGAACACGCCCCAGGCGATGACCGTCTTGCCCGTGACGCCGACGTCCAGCCCGATCTTGCTGATCGTGCCATGGTAGGTTTCCGGCGCAAGCTTCTTGTTGGCCGGCGTATAGGTGCAGAGCACGTCCTTGGTGGAGCCAATGATGAAGCCGGCGCCACCCTCCACCCTGCATTCGAGCACGCCGAGCTCAATGCCCTTGGTCTGGGAATACGCGGCCGGCACGCCGGCCAGCATGGCTGCGGCGGCAGCCGCGACGAGCAGATGTTTCATGTCGGAACCTCCTTGAGTGTGCGTCAACAACTGCCGACGCCGTTCCAGGTTCCAACGCGCCTGGCTGCCCTCGGGAGAGAGGCGGCCGGACCATACCTATTTCAGGGAATGGAAGAGCTTCATCGAGGTGACGGCGAGCGCAAGGTTGACGCCGGTCTGAGCCTGCACGGAGAGCGGCTGGAGGCTGAAGGAGCGCTGGAAGCCGCCGACCAGCAGGTTGGCGCCGCCGCCGGTGACGATGCTGGCTTCCGCCGTGGCGCCGAGATAGTCGCCGGCGAGCTGCCCGCCTTCATAACCGCCGCTGACGGCGAGCACTGCCCATACAAGCGCGCCCTGATGCGTGACGCCGAGATCGACGCCGATCTTGGAGATGATGCCGGTGTAGCGTTCCCTGTGACCCCCGCGCGACGGCTTGAAGGTGCAGTCGAGGCGCTTGTGAGAGGCGATGATGACGCCGGCGCCGCCCTCGATCTCGCAGGTGAGGACGCCGAGCTTCACATTGCCGGCGCTGGCCGGAGCGGCGAGCAAGGCTGCCGCCAGCGACGCGGCGAGCACGGACGCGAATTTCCTGATCATGTCGGCGGTCCCTCTCTGAAACGACGACGACGGCGGGCTCACCCTGCCTTGGTGCGGGCCAGACCGTCGACGGCAGGCTTATAGTTCGGATCGAGGCGCACGGCCTGCTGGTAGGATTTCGACGCCTTCGCCTTGTCGCCGCGGCGCTCGTAGACCAGCGCCTGGTTGGCCCAGCTCTCGGCGATCCTGCCGTCGAGCTTGATGGCGGTGTTGAAGTCGGCGAAGGCGTTGTCCTCGTCGTTGGTCGCCAGATAGGACAGGCCGCGGCCGTTATAGGGCTCCGGCGCGTTCGGCGACAGCGAGATGGAGGTCGAGAAATCCTCGATGGCGAAGGCGTGCTGGCCCTGGCTCTGATAGATCAGGCCGCGATTGTGGTAGGCGCGGGCGTCGGTGGTGTCGAGCTGGATGGCCTTCTGGAAATCGTTGAAGGCGTCCGTCACGCGCCCGGCCTTGCGGTAGAGGTTGCCGCGGCCGATATAGGCGGCGTCGTAGTTCGCGTTGAGCTGGATCGCGCGGTTGTAGTCGTTGAGCGCGGCCTGCTGGTCGCCGAGGAAACGGTGGATCAGGGCGCGGTTGGCGTAGGCCTGGTAGAAGTCCGGCCTGAGCTGGATGGCGGTGTCGAAATCCTTCAGCGCCTCGCGGTACTTGCCGCCGCGCCCATAGGCGGAGCCGCGTACGTTGTAGGCTTCCGGATCCTGCGGATTACGCTGGATGACCGAGGTCAGCGAGGCGATGTTCTGCTCGGAGCCTTGCGCGGTGTCGATGGTGGTGAGCTCGCCGGACGGGCCGCTCTGGCATGCGGACAGCAGGAGGCCGGCAAACAATGCCGCCACGATCGCACCGCCAGACCTCGTGAGCTTGCGGTCGCCAGTGGCTGCATTCATCGCGCTTCTTCCCTAGATGCCGGGCTCAAGATGCCGGAATGGTGGTCCCCGCATCGCGTCCCCCAGGCGCGATGAAAAGAAAAAACGAAAGGTGGCGGCGATTCGCATCGCCCCACCTCGATGGTCGTATCGCCTGAAAAGGACGAAAACTGGGCGTGCTCAGCGCGCCGGACGTCCTGCACCCGCGCCGGCCCCGGGCTGCGGACGCGGCGTCATCGGCAGGAGACCCTCGCGCTGGGCGCGCTTGCGGGCAAGCTTGCGGGCGCGGCGGACGGCCTCGGCCTTCTCGCGGGCGCGCTTCTCGGACGGCTTCTCGTAATGTCCGCGCATCTTCATCTCGCGGAAGATGCCTTCGCGCTGCATTTTCTTCTTGAGGGCGCGAAGAGCCTGGTCAACATTGTTATCGCGGACGAGTACCTGCACGGGCGATCCTGTCTTTCGTGTTCAGAAACAAGGCGCTAGCTCAAGCCGAGGCTGATGGCCAAGTGCCTACGCGGCGGCCTCCACCGCGAATTTTGGCGGCTGATAGCAGAATCAGGACAGGTTGTCGAGTGCGTATCGCGCCGACCGGTGCGATCATGCAATCGGCTCTGGCCTCAAAGGTCTTGGTGCACTGCATCATTCTCTCGCAGGCTCAGGCGCGTATGGCAAGCCCGCGACGCGTGCGTTAAAATCCTCCCGAGACACACAGTGACCGACACCAGCGTACCAGCACGGCCCTCGAGCGCCGAGGGCACCGTTTTTGCCGTCATCCTGGCGGTGAGCCTGTGCCACCTCATCAACGACGTGATGCAGTCGCTGCTGGCTGCGATCTATCCGCTGCTGAAGGACAGCTACGGCCTCGATTTTTGGCAGATCGGCCTGCTTACCCTGGCCTTCCAGGGGACCGCGTCGCTGCTGCAGCCGTTCATCGGCATGTATACGGACAAGCGTCCGCTGCCTTATTCGCTGCCGGTCGGCATGGCGTCGTCGCTGGTCGGCCTGGTCGTGCTGGCTTTCGCGCACAGCTACGCGGTGCTGGTGCTCGGATCGATGCTGATCGGGCTCGGGTCGGCGATCTTCCATCCCGAATCCTCGCGGGTCGCGCGGCTTGCGTCGGGCGGCCGCTTCGGCCTTGCGCAATCCATCTTCCAGCTCGGCGGCAATTTCGGCCAGGCCGTGGGGCCGCTGCTCGCCGCCTTCATCGTCGTGCCATTCGGCCAGGAGAGCGTCTCCTGGTTCACCATTGGCTCAATGGTCGGGATCGTCGTCCTGTGGCGGGTCGGCGGCTGGTATGCCGCGCATCTGCGCGACCGCAACGGACGCAGGATGCCGGCGCCGATGTTCCCGGCGCTGCCGAGGGCAAGGGTGGTGCTGGCGCTCGTCGTTTTGACGATCCTCACCTTCTCGAAGAACATCTACATGGCGGCGCTGTCGAGCTACTACACCTTTTATGCGATCGAAGAGTTCGGCGTCTCGGTGCAGGGCTCGCAGCTCATGCTGTTCGCCTTCCTCGCCGCCTCGGCGGCGGGGCTGGTGCTGGGGGGCCTGTTTGGCGACCGTTTCGGCGCGAAGTCGGTGATCTGGTTCTCGATCCTCGGCGCGCTGCCCTTCACGCTGGCGCTGCCCTACGCCAACCTGTTCTGGATCAACGTGCTCGCCGTGCTCATCGGGCTCATCCTGTCGTCGGCCTTCTCGGCGATCGTGGTGTTCGCGCAGGAGCTCGTTCCCGGCCGGGTCGGCCTGATCGCCGGCATCTTCTTCGGGCTGGCCTTCGGCTTCGGCGGCATAGGCGCGGCGGCGCTCGGCATCCTCGCCGACTACCGGGGCATCGACTACGTCTTCTGGCTGTGCTCCTTCCTGCCGCTGCTCGGCCTCTTGACGATCTTCCTGCCGAAGATGAGCGGGTCGCGGCGCGCCTGATGAATAACGACACGCGGTGAAGCCCCGCGTGTCGTGTCCCGGTCTCAGGTCCGGTTGATGGACAGGCCGCCGTCTGCGAGGAGGGCTGCGCCCGTCGTGAAGCTCGATGCGTCCGACGCCAGGTAGAGCGCCGAGCGGGCAATCTCCTCGGGCTGTGCCACGCGCTTCAGCGCATGCAGCCCTTCCACGAACTCGCGAGACTCCGGCGTCTTGAAGGTCGCCGACGGTGTGTCGGTGCCGCCCGGCAGCAAGGCGTTCACACGCACACCCTGAGGTCCGTGTTCGGCGGCGAGCACCTGCGTGAGGCCGATCAGGCCGGCCTTGCTCGCGGCATAGGCGGCCATGCCCGGCATGCCGGCTGTGTAGCCCACGAAGGTCGAGGTGAAGATCAGCGAGCCGCCGCCGCGAGCGATCAGCGCAGGTATCTGGTATTTCGCGCCGAGAAAGGCGGCGGTCAGGTTCGTGTCCAGGGTGGCGTGCCAGTCTTCCGCCGGCAGGTCCGAAATGGGTCCCATCTTGCCAACGGAGCCTACATTGTTGAACGCGATGTCGAGGCCGCCGAATGCGTCGACGGCAAGTTCGACGAGCTTGCGCGCATGGGTTTCGTCACGAACGTCTCCGGCCAGCGCTCGCGCCTTGCCGCCGTCTTCGACGATTTCCGCCACGAGGGCGTCGAGTTCTCCATGGCGCCGCGCCGCGACGACGACACTGGCGCCGTTTTCCGCGAACAGCTTCGCCGTCGCCCGGCCGATCCCGGAACTGGCGCCTGTGACGATGGCGACCTTGTTGGTGAGTTCGAACATGTCATGCTTCCTTTTGGGTTCTGCGGCCGGTGAGGACCGTTCCCCTGGGGAGATGACAATTCGCGAGCGCGCCAACCACCCGATACCTGCGGGGCAGGAACGGATGCGGTCATCGTTGTCGCACGGCGCAAAAAGGCAAGTGCCGTCGCAGACAGCGCAAGGGTGACATCGGCTTTTCGCTAGTGGTACACCTCGCCGCCTGCCGGTGCGAACCGGCGACTGGCGCCCTGTGCAATCTCGAGGTTGGTCGAGCAACATGCGGAAATATTCGGTATTCGCCATCGCCAGGGAGGCCATGCGCGGTCACAAGGGCTGGGAGGAGCAATGGTCCTCGCCCGAGCCGCGCGCGGAGTACGACGTGATCATCGTCGGCGCCGGCGGCCACGGCCTCGCCACCGCCTATTACCTCGCCAAGCAGCACGGCATCACCAATGTCGCGGTGCTGGAGAAGGGCTGGCTCGGCGGCGGCAACACCGGCCGCAACACCACGATCATCCGCTCGAACTATCTCTATGACGAGTCGGCGGCGATCTACGACCACGCAGTGAAGCTCTGGGACGGGCTGAGCCAGGACCTCAACTACAACGTCATGTATTCGGCGCGCGGCGTGATGATGCTGGCGCACAATGTGCACGACGTGCAGGTTTTCAAGCGGCACATCCATGCCAACCGGCTGAACGGCGTCGACAATGAATGGCTGACGCCCGAGCAGGCCAAGGAATTCTGCCCGCCGCTCAACATCTCGAAGAGCGCGCGCTACCCGGTGGTGGGCGCCGCACTGCAGCGGCGCGGCGGCACTGCGCGGCACGATGCGGTCGCCTGGGGCTATGCGCGCGGCGCCTCGGCGCGCGGCGTGCACATCATCCAGAACTGCGAGGTGAAAGGCATCAAGAGGGCCGCGAACGGAGCGGTCACCGGCGTCGAGACGACGCGCGGCTTCATCGGCGCGAAGAAGGTCGGGGTGGTCGCGGCCGGCCATTCGTCTGTCATCATGGACATGGCCGGCGTCAGGATGCCGCTCGAATCCTATCCGCTGCAGGCGCTGGTGTCGGAGCCGGTGAAGCCGGTGGTGCCCTGCGTGATCATGTCGAACACGGTGCACGCCTATATCTCGCAGTCCGACAAGGGCGAGCTGGTGATCGGCGCCGGCACCGACCAGTATGTTTCCTACTCGCAGACCGGCGGGCTGCACATCCTCAACCACACGCTCGACGCGATCTGCGAGATGTTCCCCATCTTCACCCGCATGAAGATGCTGCGCTCCTGGGGCGGCATCGTTGACGTCACGCCCGATCGTTCGCCGATCCTGGCCAAGACGCCGGTGCCGGGGCTCTACGTCAATTGCGGCTGGGGCACGGGCGGCTTCAAGGCGACGCCGGGCTCGGGCCATGTGTTTGCGCATACGATCGCCAACGACCAGCCGCACCCGATCAACGCGCCGTTCACACTGGAGCGGTTCAAGACCGGCCGGCTGATCGACGAGGCGGCCGCCGCCGCCGTGGCGCACTAGGGCGGAGGACAAGACATGCTGCTCATCCGCTGCCCCTATTGCGAGGAAGAACGGCCGGAGCTCGAATTCCGCAATGCCGGCGAGGCGCATATCGCGCGCTCGAACGACATCGCCTCGATCAGCGACGACGATTTCGAAAAATTCTTCTTCATCCGCTCGAACCCGAAGGGCATCATCTTCGAGCGCTGGCGGCACGTGCATGGCTGCGCGCGGTTCTTCAACGCCGCGCGCGACACCGTCACCGACAAGTTCCTGATCACCTACAAGGCCGGCGAGCCGAAGCCCGACCTGGAAAAGCTCGCATCGACCGAACCGGCGGCCTACGCCAATCGGCCGCCGGACCAGCTCAACGTGAAGAAGCCCAGGCGCGCGCCTGCAAAGAAGAAGGACGCGTGATGGTCGAGCCTTTCCGCATCTCCGGGGCCGGCCGCCTCACTCCGGCAAGGACCGCGCGCTTCACCTTCGACGGCAAGCCCTATAGCGGCCTCGAAGGCGATACGCTGGCTTCGGCGCTGCTCGCCAACGGCGTGCATCTGGTCGGCCGCTCGTTCAAATACCACCGGCCGCGCGGCATACTTTCGGCCGGCGCGGAGGAGCCGAACGCGCTTGTCTCGATCGAGCGCGACGCGGCGCGCAAGACGCCGAACGTCCGCGCCACGGTGCAGGAACTCTATGACGGGCTGGCCGCGCATTCGCAGAACCGCTGGCCGTCGCTCGCCTTCGATGTCGGCGCGGTGAACGACCTCGCCTCGCCGTTCTTCTCGGCCGGCTTCTACTACAAGACCTTCATGTGGCCGAAGGCGGCGTGGAAGGCGCTCTACGAGCCGAAGATCCGCGCGGCGGCGGGCCTCGGCGTCGCGCCGGACCAGCCCGACCCGGAT
>Ga0233385_1000187_pt1 | contig 35245 bp, 34 predicted proteins | sample ElkDunMinimDraft_16_FD_191543 | JGI IMG/M metagenome (GOLD analysis project Ga0233385, IMG submission 191543) | Fecal eukaryotic communites from dung pellets of Tule Elk in California, USA - Elk Dung G36 | ecosystem: Host-associated > Mammals > Digestive system > Large intestine > Fecal | place...
CGGTCTCGGGCTGCCCGGCGAGTCCGCAGGCATCCTGCACCCGGTCGACGCCTGGGACGGCCGCACCGAGTACGCCGTCCTGTTCGGCCAGGGCGTCTCGGTGAACGCTATCCAGGCGACCAGCGTCTTCTCGACGATCGCGAACGGCGGGGTGCGCACGACCCCGACGATCGTCGCGGGCACCTCGGACGAGCGCGGGTCGTTCGTCCCGACCGAGGTTCCCGAGCCCGTGCGCGTCGTCTCGCAGGAGACGGCCGACACCGTGCTGCGGATGATGGAGTCCGTCGTCGAGGAGGGCACGGGTTCGAGCGCGGTGGTCCCGGGCTACCGGATCGCGGGCAAGACGGGGACGGCGCAGATGGCGGGGAACGGCGGGGCGCTGTCGTCGATCATGGCCTCGTTCATCGGCGTGGCACCGGCGGACGACCCGCAGTACACGGTCTCGGTGTTCCTCAAGGACCCGCACTCGTCGATCTTCGGCGGTGTGGTCGCGGCGCCCGTGTTCAGCGAGATCATGGGCTTCACCCTGGAGCACCAGGGTGTGCTGCCGAGCACCGAGCCGTACGTCCCGCTCCCGACGACGTGGTGAAGATCACCGCACCGCTGCAGCCGCCGGCGGTGAAGGTCCCGTGAAGCGCACCTGCGGGGGCGGAGGGAGGGCGGGGCACCCGACGCGGCACGGTAGGTTCTACACGTGACAACCCCGATCGACCGTCTCCGCCCTGCCGCGACCACCCGTCGCACGGTCGAGGACCTGGCCGCCCGGTTCGGTCTCGACGTCCGCGCAGGTGACAGCGCCGCCGGACCTCCCGGACCCGGAGCCGTCGAGGTGTGGTCGGTGGCCTGCGACGACCGGACGGCGGAAGAGGGCGACCTGTTCGTCGCGCTGCCGGGCGCCCGCGCGCACGGCGCCCGCTTCGCCGGCGCGGCCGTGGCGCGCGGTGCGCACGCCGTGCTCACCGACGAGCAGGGCGCGCAGCGCCTCGCGGACGAGCGGATCGGTGTCCCGGTGCTCGTCGCGGCGGACCCCCGCGCGATGCTCGGTCCGGTCGCCTCGTGGGTGTACGGCAACCCGGCGCACGACCTGACGACCTTCGGCGTCACGGGGACGAACGGCAAGACGACCACGACGTATCTCGTCGACCACGCGCTGCGCGCGCTCGGCTGGAAGGGCGGGCTCATCGGCACGGTCGAGATGCGCTCGGGCGACCGCGTCCTGCCGAGCCGCCTGACGACCCCCGAGGCGGCCGACCTCCAGGCGCTGCTCGCCGCGATGCGCGAGGACGAGGTGCGCACCCTGGCGATGGAGGTGTCCTCGCACGCGCTCGCGCTGCACCGGGTCGACGGTCTCGTGTTCGACGTCGTCGGCTTCACGAACCTCAGCCAGGACCACCTCGACTTCCACGGCGACCTGCAGGAGTACTTCGAGGCCAAGGCGCGGCTCTTCACCCCCGAGCACGCCCGCCGCGGCGTGGTCGTCGTCGACGACGCGTGGGGCGAGCGCATGGTCGCCGCGGCCCGCGTGCCCGTCGCGACGCTGCGGGTCGTCGGCCGCGCCGACGCGGCGCAGTCCGAGGCGGACTGGACCGTGCGGGACGTCGCCGCGTCGGCGGACGGGCCCGCCACGGGCACGGCCTTCACCCTCGCCCACCGCGACGGACGGTCGCTGCGCACCACGACATCGCTGCCAGGGACGTTCAACGTCGCCAACGCGGCCCTCGCCCTGGCGCTCGTGCTCGAGGCGGGCACCGACCTGCGTGACCTCGAGGCGGCGCTCGCCGCGGCCGGCGGGCTCACGCCCGCGGTGCCCGGGCGCATGGAGCTCGTCTCGCGCCCGCCCCACACCCCGCGTGTGGTCGTCGACTTCGCGCACAACCCGGACGCCCTGACGCTCGCCCTCGAGGCGCTGCGCCCGACGACGGCCGGTCGCCTCGTGGTCGTGTTCGGCGCCACGGGCGACCGTGACCGGGGCAAGCGCCCGACGATGGGTGGTGTCGCCGTCGAGGGCGCGGACGTCGTCGTCGTCACGGACGACGACCCGCACGGCGAGGACCCGGCGGCGATCCGTGCCGAGGTCCTGCCCGGCGCGCTCGCCGCGCGCGAGGCCGCCGCGGCGGCACCCGAGCCGCGCGACGTCGTCGTGCTCGAGGTCGCGCCGCGCGACCGCGCCATCCACGAGGCGGTCGCCGCGGCCGGGCCGCAGGACACCGTGCTCGTCGCGGGACGCGGCCACGAGGTCTGGCAGGAGATCGCCGGCGTGGACCACCCTCTGGACGACCGCGTCGAGGCGCGCGCCGCGCTCGCACGGCGCCACGCGGCCGCCACCCCCCACGAACCGAAGGAGCACCACGGATGATCGAGCTCACTGCGGCGCAGGTGGCCGCAGCGACCGGCGGGCGGCTCGCCGCCGACCCGGACGTGCGGGTCGGGGGGCCCGTCGTCGTCGACTCGCGCCGGGTCGCACCAGGGTCGCTCTTCGTCGCGCTCCCCGGGGAGCACGTCGACGGGCACGACTTCGCGGCCGGCGCCGTGGCGGCGGGCGCGACCCTCGTGCTCGCCGCCCGCGAGCTCGACGTCCCGTGCGTCGTCGTCGACGACGTCCAGACGGCCCTCGGCGAGCTGGCGCGCCACGTCCTGGCGACGCTGCGCGAGCGCGGCGACCTGCGCGTGGTCGGCATCACCGGCTCGGTCGGCAAGACGACCACGAAGGACCTGCTCGGCCAGCTCCTGCGGCCCGACGGGGAGACGGTCGTGCCCCAGGGCTCGTTCAACAACGAGATCGGGCTCCCGCTCACGGTGCTCGAGGCCGACGAGTCCACGCGCTTCCTCGTGCTCGAGATGGGCGCGAGCGGCGTCGGCCACCTCACGTACCTCACGCGCATCGCGCCCCCGGACGTCTCCGTCGTCCTCGTCGTGGGCAGCGCGCACCTCGGCGAGTTCGGCGGGATCGACGCCGTGGCGCGCGCGAAGGCGGAGATCGTCACCGGCCTCGCGGCCGGCGGCGTCGCCGTGCTCAACACCGACGACCTGCGCGTCGCCGCGATGGCCGGCGTCGCGCCGGGAGACGTCGTCACGTTCGGCACGATCCCTGCGGCCGACGTCCGGGCCGAGGACCTGTCGATCGACCGCACCGGCAGGGCGTCCTTCACGCTCCGCGTGCGGTCCGGCGTGGCGGGTACGGACGCGGAGGCCCGCGTCCCCGTCACCCTGGGTCTCGTGGGCGAGCACCACGTGACGAACGCGCTCGCGGCCGCGACCGCGGCGCTGCGCCTCGGGGTCGCGCCCGACGACGTCGCGGCGCGGCTGTCCGACGCGACGGCGCTGAGCCCGCACCGGATGCAGGTCACCGAGCGCCCCGACGGCATCACGGTGATCGACGACTCGTACAACGCCAACCCCGACTCGATGCGCGCCGCGCTGCGGGCGCTGGCGGTCATGGCCGGGCGCGACCGCCGCTCCGTCGCGGTGCTCGGCGAGATGCTCGAGCTCGGTGACGACTCGCGCGTCGCTCACGACGACATCGGCCGGCTCGTGGTCCGATTGAACGTGAAGCTGCTCGTCGTGGTCGGCGAGGGCGCCGGCGGGATCCACGACGGCGCGACCCAGGAGGGGTCGTGGGGCGACGAGACGCGCTTCGTGCCGGACGTGGAGTCGGCCGCCGCGCTGCTGCGCGACGAGCTGCGGGAGGGGGACGTCGTGCTCGTGAAGGCGTCGAACGGGTCCGGCCTGTGGCGGCTCGGTGACGAGCTCGCCGCGGCCGACGCGGACCGGATGGTGGGAGGGGACCGCGCATGATCGCGATCATCGTCGCGGCGGGCGTCTCCCTGCTCGTCGCCCTGTTCGGCACGCCGCTGTTCATCCGCTTCCTCGTGCACCGCAACTACGGGCAGTTCGTCCGCCAGGACGGCCCGACCGCGCACTTCACCAAGCGCGGAACGCCGACGATGGGTGGCGTCGTCATCATCGGTGCCACGCTCATCGGCTGGGCGCTGTCGTACGTCGTCTCGGGTCGCCTGCCGAGCGTGTCGGCGCTGCTCGTGCTGTTCCTCATGACGGGCCTCGGGATCGTCGGGTTCCTCGACGACTTCACGAAGATCCGCAACCAGCGCAGCCTCGGCCTGACGCCGCGCGCGAAGATCATCGGGCAGGGCGCCGTCGGCATCGTCTTCGCCGTCCTGGCGCTGCAGTTCCCCAACCAGCACGGGCGCACCCCGGCCTCCACCCGGATCTCGTTCCTGCGGGACACCAACCTCGACCTCGCGTTCGCCGGGGTGACGGTGGGCCTGATCCTCTTCGTCGTCTGGGCGAACTTCCTCATCACGGCGTGGTCGAACGCGGTGAACCTCACGGACGGCCTCGACGGCCTGGCGACCGGCGTCTCGCTCATCGTGTTCGGGTCGTACGTGCTCATCGGGATCTGGCAGCTCAACCAGACGTGCCAGCGCCTCGCGACGGCGGGGCCGAGCTGCTACGAGACGCGCGACCCGCAGGACCTCGCGATCGTCGCGGCGGCGATCGTCGGGGCGTGCTTCGGCTTCCTGTGGTGGAACGCGAGCCCGGCCAAGATCTTCATGGGCGACACCGGGGCGCTCGCGCTCGGCGGCGCGCTCGCGGGCCTGTCGATCCTCACGCGTACCGAGTTCCTCGCGCTCATCGTCGGCGGCCTGTTCGTCATCATCGTGCTCTCGGACGTCATCCAGATCGGCTTCTTCAAGATGACGGGCAGGCGCGTGTTCAAGATGGCACCGCTGCACCACCACTTCGAGCTGTCGGGCTGGGGCGAGGTCACGATCGTCATCCGCTTCTGGCTCATCGCCGGCCTGTTCGCCGCGCTCGGCATCGGCATCTTCTACGCGGAGTGGGTGGTCGGGTAGTGGCGCGCGAGCGACACGACCTCGCCGTCCCGCTCGCCGAGGCGCGCGTGGTCGTCGCCGGTCTGGGGGTGTCGGGCCGGGCCGCCGCGGCGGCGCTGCGGCCCCGTGCGGCCGCCGTCGTCACGCTGGACGACCGCGCGGACGACGCCGACCTGCACGACGCGGGTCTGGTCGACCTCGACGCGACCGACCTCGTCGTCGTGTCGCCGGGCTGGGCGCCGAGCCACCCGCTCCTCGTCGCGGCAGCCGGGCGCGGGACGCCCGTGTGGAGCGAGGTCGAGCTCGCGTGGCGGCTGCGCGTCGCCGGCCCGTCCGGGACACCGGCTCCGTGGCTCGCGGTCACGGGCACGAACGGCAAGACGACGACCGTCGAGATGCTCGAGACGATCCTGCGCACCGCCGGGCGGCGCGCTGCCGCCGTCGGGAACGTGGGCACCCCCGTCGTGGAGGCGGTGCTCGACCCGAGCCTCGAGGTGCTCGCCGTCGAGCTGTCGAGCTTCCAGCTCCACTTCACGCACACGACGTCTCCCGAGGCGGGCGCCGTGCTCAACGTGGCCCCGGACCACCTCGACTGGCACGGTGGCCTCGACGCGTACGCGGCCGACAAGGGGCGGGTCTACGAGGACGCCCAGGTCGCGTGCGTCTACAACGCGGCCGACCCGCGGACCGAGGAGCTCGTGCGCGAGGCCGACGTCGTCGAAGGGGCACGTGCGGTGGGCTTCACCCTGGGCGCACCCACGCGGGGACAGCTCGGCGTCATCGAGGACGTGCTCGTGGACCGCGCGTTCCACGCGCCCGCGGACGCGCCGGACCGGCACACGCACGCCGCCGAGCTCGCGACGCTCGCCGACCTCGCGCACCTCGCGGGCGCGGACGGCGTCGTGCCCGCGCACGTCGTCGCGAATGCGCTCGCCGCGGCCGCGCTGGCACGGGCGCACGGCGTCCCGGCCGTCGCCGTGCGCGACGGCCTGCGCGCCTTCCGGACCGGGGCGCACCGCATCCAGCGGGTCGCGGTCCTCGACGACGTCGCGTACGTCGACGACTCCAAGGCCACCAACGCGCACGCGGCGTCCGCGTCGCTCGCGGCGTTCGCTCCGGGCACGGTCGTGTGGCTCGCCGGCGGGCTGGCCAAGGGTGCGTCCTTCGACGAGCTGGTCGCCGAGCGCGCGGACCGGCTGCGCGCCGTCGTGCTCATCGGCGAGGACGCCGAGCCGTTCGCGGGCGCGCTGGCCCGACACGCGCCCGATATCCCCGTCGTGCGCGTGGATCCTGGCGACACTGGGTCCGTGATGACCCGCGCCGTCGACTCCGCACGCGGCCTCGCGCAGGCCGGCGACACGGTGCTGCTCGCTCCCGCCGGGGCGTCGATGGACCAGTTCCGCTCGTACGCCGAGCGCGGCGACGCGTTCGCCGACGCGGCGCGCGCGCTGCGACCCGAGCACGGGTAGGCCGTGCGGTCCATGACACAGACCGCGAGCGGCCGCGCCGCGCCGTCCCCGCGCACGACGTCCCGCACGGGGCGCGGTCGCACGACGACGCCCGTGCGCGCCGGGCGCTCGGCGGCACGGGACCGGTCGACCGTGCGGAAGGGCTCCGCGACCCGTCGGGGTGAGGAGCGCCCGTGGCTCGGCCAGTGGAACAGCACCGTCACGAGCTACTACCTGCTCGTCGGTGCGACGGCGCTCCTGCTCATCATCGGGCTCGTCATGGTGTTCTCCAGCTCGGCCGTCACGGAGATCGCCGCCGGCAAGTCGCCCTTCGGCGCCTTCCTCAACCAGGCGCGGTACGCGCTCCTGGGGCTGCCGCTCCTGCTCGTCTGCTCCCGCCTGCCCGTGACCTGGTACAAGCGTCTCGCCTGGCCCGGCCTCGTCGTCTCCGTGGCCCTGCTCGCCGCGGTGGTCGCCTTCGGCGACGCGACGGGCGGGAACCAGAACTGGCTGCCGCTGGGGTCGTTCCGGTTCCAGCCGTCCGAGCTCGCGAAGCTGACGCTCGCGCTGTGGCTCGGCGTCGTGCTGGGCCGCAAGCAGCGCCTGCTCGGCCAGTGGCGGCACGTCGTCGTCCCGGCCGTGCCCGGCGCGCTGGCCGTGGTCGGTCTCGTGCTCGCGGGGGAGGACCTCGGCACAGCGCTGGTCATCATGCTCCTCGTGGCCGGGGCGTTCTTCGTCTCGGGCGCGAGCACGCGGCTGCTCGGGATCGGCGCGGCCGCCGCGGCCTTCGTCGTGGGGTATGCCTTCATCTACCTGCAGGACGGCGGCGACCGCCTCGGTCGCATCATGGCCGTGTACAGCGAGTGCGAGGACACGCTCGGCGAGTGCTACCAGTCGCAGCACGGCCTGTACGCGCTCGGCACGGGCGGCCTCACGGGCGTCGGGCTGGGCGCGAGCCGCGAGAAGTGGAGCTATCTGCCCGAGGCGCACAACGACTTCATCTTCGCGGTGATCGGTGAGGAGCTCGGCCTGCTCGGCACGCTCCTCGTGCTCGGGCTCTTCGTGGTGCTCGGCGTGGCGACGAGCCGCATCGTGCGGCGCCACACCGACCCGTTCGTCAAGATCACGACGGCGGCCGTCGCGTGCTGGATCGTCGGGCAGGCGTTCATCAACATCGGCGTGGTCATCGGGCTCGTCCCGGTGATCGGTGTGCCGCTGCCCCTCGTGTCGGCGGGCGGCACCGCGCTCATCACGACGATGGCCGCGCTGGGCGTGCTCATCTCGTTCGCGCGCACCGAGCCCGGTGCCGCCGAGGCGCTCAGGGCGCGGGGGAGCGTCGTGCGACGCTCGCTCGCGGTCGTGGGCCGCGCCGCGCGGCCGCGACGCCGGACCCCGTGAGCGGGCTCGGGGCGGGGCGCCTCCCGGCGACCCGCGCAGGACTCCAGGACTCTCAGGACGCGGCTGCTGCCGCACAGGAAGGACGACGAGGTACGTGACGACGATCGGTTCGGTGGTGCTCGCGGGCGGCGGGACGGCAGGGCACGTGAATCCGCTGCTCGCCGTGGCGGACGAGCTGCGGGCGCGAGAGCCCGGTGTGGTGGTGACCGCGCTCGGCGTCCAGGGCGGGCTCGAGGACGACCTCGTGCCCGCGCGCGGCTACCCGCTGCGGTACGTGCCGCGCGTCCCGCTCCCGCGGCGCCCGAGCGCGGAGTGGATCAACCTCCCCGGCCGGCTCAGGTCGGCGGTCGACGCGGCGGGCGCCGCGATCGACGAGACGGGGGCGCGCGTCGTCGTCGGCTTCGGCGGCTACGTCTCGACGCCCGCCTACCTCGCCGCGCGCCGCCGGGGCATCCCCGTCGTCGTGCACGAGCAGAACGCGCGACCCGGGCTCGCGAACCGGGCGGGTGCGCGCTGGGCCACCCGCGTCGGGGTGACGTTCGAGGGCACGTCCCTCAAGGGCGGCGTCGTGACCGGGCTCCCGCTGCGGCGCGAGATCGCGGACCTCGTCGCCGCGCGCGCCGCCGACGCGGCGGGTGTGCGCGCCGCCGCCGCGGCACGGCTGGGCCTGGACCCGGGCGCCCCGACGCTCGTCGTGACCGGCGGGTCGCTCGGCGCGCAGAGCCTCAACGAGGCGGTGTCCGGCGCGGCCGCGCAGCTGCTCGGCGCGGGGGTGCAGGTGCTGCACCTCACGGGCAAGGGCAAGGACGGCGCGGTGCGCGAGGCCGCGACGCGCGCCCTCGACGCGCATCCCGGCACCCGGTACGACGTGCGCGAGTACCTCGCCGAGATGCAGCTCGCGCTCGCCGTCGCGGACCTCGTCGTGTGCCGCTCGGGCGCTGGCACCGTGAGCGAGCTCGCCGCGCTCGGGGTCCCCGCCGTGTACGTCCCGCTGCCCATCGGCAACGGCGAGCAGCGGCTCAACGCGGCCCCCGTGGTCGCCGCCGGCGGCGGGGTCCTCGTCGACGATGCCGAGCTCTCCGCGGCGTGGGTCGCCCGCGAGGTGCCCACGCTCCTCGGCGACCCGGCGCGGCTGGGTTCCATGGCCGCCGCGGCGGCCGGCGCGGGCGTGCGCGACGGCGCGGCCCGGGTCGCGGACCTCGTCGCCGAGGCGGTCGCGCAGGGGGCGTCGTCGTGACCGCCTCCGACGAGCGCGCGCCCGTACCGCTCGACGCGCTCGGCACGGTCCACCTCGTCGGGGTCGGCGGCGCCGGCATGTCGGTCGTCGCGCGGCTGCTCGCCGCCCACGGCGTGCGCGTGCAGGGGTCGGACGCGCGCGAGAGCGAGACGCTCGTCGGGCTGCGCGCCGACGGCGTCCGCGTGTGGGCGGGGCACGACGCGCGCCACGTCGAGAGTGCGGACACGGTCGTGGTCTCGAGCGCGGTCCGGGAGTCGAACCCCGAGCTCGCCGCCGCGCGGGCCGCCGGCCTGCGCGTGCTGCACCGCTCGCAGGCGCTCGCGACGCTCATGGCCCAGGGCCGCTCGGTGGCGGTCGCCGGGGCGCACGGCAAGACCACGACGTCGGCGATGATCGCCACGGTCCTGCGTGGGGCGGGGCTCGACCCGTCGTTCGCGATCGGCGGCACCGTGCTCACCGACGACGGCCCGGTCGCGGGCGGTCACCTCGGGTCCGACGTCCTCGTGGCGGAGGCCGACGAGTCGGACGGGTCCTTCCTCAACTACGCGCCGGACGTCGCCGTCGTGACGAACGTCGAGCCGGACCACCTCGACCACTACGGGTCGCGCGCCGCGTTCGAGCAGGCGTTCGTCGACTTCGCCGCGCGCGTCGCACCGGGCGGGACGCTCGTGGCGTGCGCGGACGATCCCGGCGCGCGTGCCCTGGCCGCCGCGCACGCGACCGACGGCGGCGCCGTCGTCACGTACGGGACGGCCGCCGACGCCGACGTGCGGCTCACGGGGGTCGTGCCGGTCACCGACGACGACGGCCGGGTGGGTGTGCGGGCGACGCTCGCCGGGGCCGTCGGGACCGCGCCGTTCGACGGCCTCGAGCTGCGCCTGCGCGTCCCGGGCGACCACAACGCGCTCAACGCCACGGCCGCCGTCGTGACGGCCGCCCTGCTCGGGGTGGAGCCGGCCGTGGCGGTCGCGGCCGCGACCGGGTTCCTCGGGACCGGGCGCCGGTTCGAGCCGCGCGGCGAGGCCGGGGGAGTGCGGGTCGTGGACGACTACGCGCACCACCCGACGGAGGTCGCGGCGCTGCTCGCCGCGGCGCGCCCCGTCGCGGCGGGCGGGCGCGTCCTCGTGCTCTTCCAGCCGCACCTGTTCTCGCGCACCGCGACGTTCGCGCGCGAGTTCGCCGGCGCGCTGGGCGCGGCCGACGAGGTCGTCGTCACCGGGGTGTACGCCGCGCGCGAGGACCCCGACCCGGCGGTCGGCGCGCACACGATCGTCGACCTCGTCGACGACCCGGCGGTCGTCGCGAGCGCGGTCGAGGACCGGGTGGAGGCGGCGCAGCGCATCGCGGACGCGGCACGCCCCGGCGACCTCGTGCTCACGGTCGGGGCGGGCGACGTCACCGAGCTCGGCGCGGTGATCCTCGACCGGCTCCGTGCCCGGGCGGACCGCACGGACGACGGCCGGGCGCCGACCGGAGCCGGCGGCGCCTGATGCGTCCGCCGCCCCGCCCCCGCCCGGCCGCACCCCGGCCGGGCCGGTCGAACCCCGGCCAGGCCGACGGTCGCTCCGCGCGCGCGAGGCCCGCCCCGGGGGCGACCGGGCGCGCGGCGGCGGAGGACACGCCCACGCGGCCGGTGCGCCGCGTCCCCGCCCCACCGACCGAGCTCGTGCGGGCACCCGCACCCGCGCGCGAGACGTCGTCGGGCGGCGGGCGGGTGAGGCGCGCACCGCGCACCGCGGCGTCGGGGGTCCCGGCGGCTCCGGCGGGCGTGGTCTCGCACGGCATGACCCAGCGCCTCGCCGAGCGCGACGCGATGCGTCGGCACCGGGTGCGCACGCGGGTCCTCGGGTGGACGGCCGGGATCGTCGCGGCGGCGGCCCTCGTGTGGGTCGCGTTCTTCTCGTCCGTCCTCGGGCTCGACCCCCAGGACGTGACGATCACGGGCGAGGGGACGGTCGTCGACCCGGCGCAGGTCGAGGCGGTCGTGGCCGAGGCGGCGGGCGTGCCGCTCCCACGGCTCGACACGGTCGCGCTCCGCGAGCGCGTGCTCGACCTCAACGGCGTGCGGGACGTGGAGATCCGTCGCACGTGGCCGTCCGGGCTCGACGTGCGGCTCGAGTCGCGGGAGCCGGTCGTCGCGGTCCCCGTCGACGAGGGCTTCGCGCTGCTCGACGCCGAGGGCGTGCGGGTGCGGACCGACCCGGTCGTCCCGGACGGGCTGCCGGAGATCGACGCTCCGCTCGACGACCGGGGGGCCCGCGCCCTCGACTCGGCGCTCGTGCTGCTCAACGCGCTGCCCGTCGACCTGCACGCGCAGGTCGCGGAGGTGTCGGCGCCGACGCGCGACGCGGTCCGGATGACGCTCCGTGACGGCGTGGTCGTCGAGTGGGGGAGCTCCGAGGAGGCCGCGCTGAAGGTGCGGGTGCTGCAGACGCTGCGGGCCGTCCCCGAGAACGCTGGAGTGATGCACTACGACGTGTCGGCACCGACGATGCCGGTGACGCGATGAACGCGCGTGCGGCGATCGCCGACACGCGCGAGGCGGTCGTTGATGATGGGCACGTCGCCACCTACGGTCGTCCCATGAACGACCTGACATAACTATAACCCTCTAGTTGAGGGTGAAGGTTCAGGCTGACCGATCGAGAGGCATTGACGTGGCAACTCCGCAGAACTACCTGGCAGTGATCAAGGTGGTCGGCATCGGCGGTGGGGGCGTGAACGCCGTCAACCGGATGATCGAGGTCGGCCTCAAGGGTGTCGAGTTCATCGCCATCAACACGGACGCCCAGGCGCTGCTGATGTCGGACGCCGACGTCAAGCTCGACGTCGGGCGCGAGCTGACGCGCGGCCTGGGCGCCGGCGCCGACCCCGAGGTCGGCAAGAAGGCGGCCGAGGACCACGCGGAGGAGATCGAGGACGTCCTGCGCGGGGCCGACATGGTCTTCGTCACCGCGGGCGAGGGCGGCGGCACCGGGACGGGCGGGGCGCCCGTCGTCGCGCGCATCGCCCGCTCGCTCGGCGCGCTCACCGTCGGTGTCGTGACGCGCCCGTTCACGTTCGAGGGGCGCCGTCGCTCGGTCCAGGCGGACCAGGGCATCGAGAACCTCCGCAACGAGGTCGACACGCTCATCGTCATCCCGAACGACCGGCTGCTGTCGATGTCCGACCGCAACGTGAGCGCGCTCCAGGCCTTCCACCAGGCGGACCAGGTGCTGCTGTCCGGTGTCCAGGGCATCACCGACCTCATCACGACCCCCGGGCTCATCAACCTCGACTTCGCCGACGTGAAGTCCGTCATGCAGGGCGCGGGCAGCGCGCTCATGGGCATCGGGAACGCGCGCGGCGACGACCGCGCCGTCCAGGCCGCCGAGATGGCGATCTCGTCGCCGCTGCTCGAGGCCAGCATCGACGGCGCCCACGGCGTCCTGCTGTCGATCCAGGGAGGCTCCGACCTCGGCCTGTTCGAGATCAACGAGGCGGCGCGCCTCGTCCACGAGGCCGCGCACACCGAGGCGAACATCATCTTCGGCGCGGTGATCGACGACGCCCTCGGCGACGAGGTCCGCGTCACCGTGATCGCCGCCGGGTTCGACGGCGGCGCGCCGCAGGTCCGCGGCGACGCGCGAGGGCTGGGTCAGGTCGCGGGGTCGCAGCGTCCGGCGACGAGCGCCATCCCGACCGTGCCTGCGGCGGCGCGCCAGGTGCCGCCGGTGCCCGCACCGACGACCGGTGCGCACACGCTGCCGCGCCCCGTCGTCCCGATCCAGTCCGAGGCGGACGACGTGCCGGTGAGCCTCGACGGCGGCCCCGGCCCGGTGCCGGTCCGCCCCGCGCCGACCTTCTCGGTCGTCGGTTCCGGCGAGCAGGACAACCACAACGCGGACCCCGCGGCCGGAGGGCAGAACTCGTCGGTCGAGGTGCCCCGGGTCTTCGACGAGGAGCCGGCGCGCCGCAAGGTCGAGGAGCTCGACGTCCCCGACTTCCTCAAGTGACCGCACGGGCGGCGGCGTGAGCGCGCGCGGCGCGGCGGACGGTCCGGTCGACGCCGACGCCGACGTCGACCTCGACGCGCCCGTCGTGCTCGCCGTCGACCTGGGCCCCGGCGTGCGGGCCGGGTTCACCACTCGCGCGGGCGGCGTCTCCCCGGCGCCGTGGGACTCGTGGAACCTCGGGCTCGGGGTGCAGGACGAGGCGACGCGCGTGCGCGTGAACCGGGCCCGCGCGGCCGCCTGGCTGGGAGCGCCGGTCGCCTTCTCGACGCAGGTGCACGGCACCGACGTCGTCCGGGTCGGCAGCCCGGGCGGTCCCGCCCTCGACGCCGGCTCGCCGCCCGACTCGGTCGGCGACGCGGACGCGCTCGTCACGACCGGCGCCGGGACCGGTCTGGGCGTGCTCGTCGCGGACTGCGTCCCGGTGCTGCTCGCGGACGGCGACGCGGGCGTGGTCGCCGTCGCGCACGCCGGCCGACGTGGTGTCGACGGCGGGGTCGTGGGCGCGGTGCTCGAGGCGATGCGCGCCGCAGGTGCGCGGGTCGGTCGGGTGCGGGCCGCCGTCGGGCCGAGCGCGTGCGGGAGCTGCTACGAGGTCCCGGCGTCGCTGCGCGACGAGGTCGCCCGGGCGCGACCGGCGACGTGGTCGACGACGTCGTGGGGGACGGCCGCGCTCGACCTCCCGGCGGGCGTCGTCGCCGACCTGGAGTCCGCGGGCGTGGAGTCGGTCGTCCGGGTCGAGGCGTGCACGATCGAGGACGACCGGTTCTTCTCCCACCGCAGGGCGGTCCGGCAGGGCACCACGACGGGCCGCTTCGCCGGTCTCGTCGCCCTGTGAGGAGACCCGGCGGGGCCCCGACGGGCACCTGACGCGCGGGTCGTCCGCGCGCGGGTGAGTTCGTGGGACCGGGCGTGTCGTCCCGGGATCGCGCGGACCGCTCGGTTAGCGTGAACGCACCGGTCCGACGGCCGGGTGACCGACGGTTCGATCGAGGACGGAGCAAGGCCCATGGCAGGAGCGCTGCGCAAGACCATGCTGTATCTGGGCCTCGCTGATGATCGCGGCGAGGACGAGCAGGACGAGTACGTCGACGAGCTCGACGAGACGGGGGCGGACGTGGCGCACGACTACCAGGCACAGGTGACGCCGCTGCACCGCGCGCTCGGACCGCGCGAGGTGCCGCAGACGAGCATGTCGGCGTCCGAGCTGCGCCGGATCACGACGGTCCACCCGCGCTCGTACAACGACGCGCGCGTGATCGGCGAGGCGTTCCGCGGGGGGACGCCGGTCATCATGAACCTGTCGGACATGGACGACGCGGACGCGAAGCGCCTCGTCGACTTCTCGGCGGGGCTCATCTTCGGTCTGCACGGCGCCATCGAGCGGGTGACCAACAAGGTCTTCCTGCTCTCGCCCGAGCACGTCGAGATCACGGGCGAGGAGCAGGCGGCGCCCCCGCCCGCGGGTCGTGCCGGGTTCTACAACCAGAGCTGACGTGCCGGCGCGGTCGACCGTCGGGCACGGCGCAGGACCCGGCCTCGGCCGGTCGGGGAGGGGCGGTCGCGCAGGTCGCGCCCGTCCCTCCGGCGCGTCCGCGGCGTGTCCCGTGTCCGCCTCCGGCGGCGTCGTCTGGCACAGTTGACCCGTGATCTTGGACCTCGTCACAGGCATCCTCGGATTCCTGCTCTGGCTCTACCTGCTGCTGCTCATCGGTCGGATCGTGTTCGACTGGGTGCAGTTCTTCGCCCGCGACTGGAGGCCCCGGGGTGCGGTGCTCGTCCTCGCCGAGGTGATCTACTCCGCGACGGACCCGCCGCTGCGCGCCCTGCGCCGCATCATCCCGCCGCTCAGCCTCGGTCAGGTGCGGCTCGACCTGGCGTTCATCGTCCTGTTCTTCGCGGTGACGATCGCCGCCCAGGTCGTGGCGAGCATCTGAGACGGACGTCACGGGAGGAGGTCCGCGACCGGGCTGCTACGTCCTGATTCGCCCCGACCCTCGTCGCCGTCGGCACCACCGGCGCACGCCGGGCGCGGGTCCCGCGGCGCGCGGCCGTTCGCCCGCTCCCGCCCCCGGGCGGTAATCTCCGCTACTTTGGAGTCTGGTGATCGCGAGGTCGCCCGGACCGACACGCAAACCTTATGAGGTGAACCGATGGCACTGCTCACTGCAGAGGACATCCTGAACAAGAAGTTCTCGGCGACGAAGTTCCGCGAGGGCTACGACGTCGAAGAGGTCGACGACTTCTTGGACGAGGTGGTGAGGACCCTCAACTCCGTGCAGGAGGAGAACGAGGACCTCAAGTCGAAGCTCGCTGCCGCGGAGCGTCGTATCGCCGAGCTCAGCCGGGCCGACGCGTCCAGCGCTGCGGTCCAGCCCGTCGTCGTCGACACACCCGTCGCACCGGAGCCGGAGCCCGCGCCCGTCGCGCCGATCTCGCAGGCCGTCGTCGCGAAGAACGGCCCGGAGCCCGAGTCGGCCACGGGCATGCTCCAGCTCGCCCAGAAGCTGCACGACGACTACGTGCGCTCCGGCCAGGAGGAGGGCGACCGGCTCATCGCGGAGGCGAAGGAGGAGGGTTCGCGCATCGTGCGCGAGGCCGAGGAGACCTCGCACCGCACGCTCTCGCAGCTCGAGCAGGAGCGTTCGCTCCTCGAGCGCAAGATCGACGAGCTGCGGATCTTCGAGCGCGACTACCGCACGCGCCTCAAGAGCTACCTGCAGAACCTTCTGGGGGACCTGGACAACCGGGGCAGCGCCCTCCCGCCGCGCAGCAACGTCGGCGGGGCGACCCGGACGAGCGACCTCGCTCCCGGCCTCTAGCACCTGCGTCGACCGTCCGGCAGCGGCCGGTACGCCTCGCACCGTCGTCCACTCCGCCTCGGCGGACCGGCGTGGTGTGTTGTGCGTACCGGCCGCTGCGTCTACTCTCGCGTGACTCGAACTTGGAGGGCGACATGACCAGGCTCACCACCGCGGCCCGCTCGGCCGTGCGGGACCGCTTCCCGAACCTCGCGAAGGACGTCAAGTCCTTCCCGGTGCGCGACGGGGAGGAACCGTGGACCCTGCGCGAGGCGGAGGAGCTCGCCGCGGACCTGCTCTCCGAGAAGGAGCGCCTGGAGGGTGAGCTCGCGACCGCGGACGAGGAGCTCTCGAACCTGCTGCGCCACTCCGGCGACGGGGCGGGAGACGACCAGGCGGACTCCGGCTCGAGCGCGCTCGAGCGCGAGCAGGAGCTCACGCTCGTCAACAACGTCCGCGACCTGCTCGCCCAGACGTCGCACGCGCTCGACCGCATCGCGGCGGGCACGTACGCGACGTGCGAGGAGACGGGGCTGCCCATCGGCAAGGCCCGGCTCCAGGCGTTCCCGCGCGCCAACCTCTCGGTCGAGGCGAAGCAGCGCGCCGAACGTCGCTGAGCTGCGGGGAGGGCGCCGGCCTCCGGCCGACGTGGCAGACTTGCGGCCGATGTCCACCTCCGCGCACCCCGAGCCGTCCGTTCCCGCCGACGACGCTGCGGGCACCACAGTCCCCGAAGCCCCGAGCCGCGGCTCGCGACGAGCCCTCGTCGTGTGGACCGTCGTGCTCGCGGCCGTCGTCCTCGGGGTCGACCAGCTCACCAAGTGGTGGGCCGAGTCGACCCTCGTCCCCGGCGACGACACCATCCCGCTGCTCGGCTCCCTGCTCGGGCTGCGCCTGATCTACAACCCCGGTGCCGCGCTCTCGATCGCGACGGGCATGACCTGGCTGCTGACCATCGTGGTGGTGGTGGTCGTCGTCGTCATCGTGCGCATGGTGAGCCGCATCGGCTCGCGCGCGTGGGCGGTCGCGCTGGGACTGCTGCTCGGCGGTGCCCTGGGCAACCTGCTCGACCGGTTCTTCCGCGAGCCCGGATTCGCCCGCGGGCACGTCGTCGACTTCATCGCGTACGCGAACTGGTTCGTCGGCAACGTCGCCGACATCGCCATCGTCGCCGCCGCGGTGATGATCGCGGTGCTCTCTGTCGTGGGCATCGGGATCGACGGGTCGCGCCACGAGGGCGACGGCGAGGCCCCCGCGGGCACGACGGTCGCCGACGCGTCGCGCGCCACGCACGACGACGGCCCGGGTGAGGTGCCGACCGTCGCAGCGCCCGACCCCGATTCCGCGCCCGACCCGGAGCCCGCACCCGAGGGGGAGCCCGTGCCGGACGCCGGGGCCGGCTCCTCGTCCACGGTGTCGGACCGCGAGGGGGACCGATGAGCCTGCGCTCCCTGCCCGTCCCCGACGGGCTCGCGGGCGAGCGGGTCGACGCGGCCCTTGCCCGCCTCCTCGGTCTCTCGCGCACGCGTGCGGCCGAGCTCGCCACGGCGGGCGCGGTCCGTCTGGACGGGCGCGAGGTCGGCAAGTCCGACCGGCTCGTCCCCGGCGGATGGCTCGAGGTCGACGTGCCCGACGCCGCTCCCGCCACGGTCGAGGTCGTCGCCGAGCCCGTCCCGGGCATGGGCATCGTGTACGACGACGACGACCTCGTCGTCGTCGACAAGCCCGTGGGCGTGGCCGCGCACCCGTCGCCCGGCTGGACCGGGCCGACCGTCGTCGGTGCGCTCGCCGCCGCCGGCTACCGGATCTCCACGTCGGGTGCCGCCGAGCGTCAGGGCATCGTGCACCGGCTCGACGCCGGGACCTCAGGACTCATGGTCGTGGCGAAGAGCGAGGTCGCGTACACGGCCCTCAAGCGCGCCTTCAAGGAGCGCACGGTCGAGAAGGTCTACCACGCGCTCGTCCAGGGCCACCCCGAGCCGACGACCGGGACGATCGACGCGCCCATCGGCCGCCACCCCAGCGCCGACTGGAAGTTCGCCGTGACGGCGGAGGGCAAGCCGTCGGTCACGCACTACGAGGTCCTCGAGATGCTGCCCGCGGCGTCGCTCGTCGAGGTGCACCTCGAGACCGGGCGCACGCACCAGATCCGCGTGCACTTCTCCGCGCTGCGCCACCCGTGCGTCGGCGACCTCACCTACGGGGCCGACCCGGTCCTGGCGTCGCGCGTCGAGCTCAGCCGCCAGTGGCTGCACGCGATGCGTCTCGGGTTCGAGCACCCGACCACCGGGCAGTGGCTCGAGCTGACGAGCGACTACCCGGACGACCTCGCGCACGCGCTCGAGGTCCTGCGCGGGGCCTACGCGTGAGCGCGTCGGTCCCGGCCGCGCGGTCCGGCGTCGACCCCGACCGCCTCCTCGTCGAGCGCGTGACCGACGACGCCGGGCTGGCCGCGGCGCACGCGCTGCGCCTCGAGGTGTTCGTCGACGAGCAGGGAGTGCCCGTCGAGGAGGAGATCGACGAGCTGGACACCGCCCCGACGACGACCCACGTCCTGGTCCGCGACCGCGCCCGGGGCGGCGCCGTCGTCGCCACCGGGCGGCTCCTCACCGACCCCGCGCACCCGGGCGAGGTGCACGTCGGCAGGGTCGCGGTCGCCGGCTCGGCCCGCGGTACCGGTGCGGGGGCTGCGGTGATGCGCGCCCTGGAAGCGGTGGCGCTCGCCGAGCACGCGGTGAGCGGCCCCGACGGGCGCCCCGCGGTCACCGTCCTGCTCTCCGCCCAGGTGCAGGCGATCGGCTTCTACGAACGTCTCGGCTACGTCGTCTCCGGTCCGGTCTACCTCGACGCCGGCATCGACCACCGCGACGCCGCCAAGACCCTCGTTCCCGACGCCTGACGGCGTCTCGCCCGGCGCCACCGGCGTGCCGACGAGGTCCCGACGCCGCCGGAGGCGTTCGTCACACGGGAGCGACCCGCAGGGCGAGGCGGGACGCGGGGTCGTGCCCGGCTCGTGGCGGGCCCGGCGGGAGTGTCGAGGAGCGAGGGGTGGATGGTGGAGCCGGGGCACGACCCCGCGTCACGGTGGGGGTGCACCCGAGCGTCGGAGGCCGCGCCTAGGATCGACGCATGCCGACCGCGACCGAGGACTTCGTCCATCTCCACGTCCACACCGAGTACTCGATGCTGGACGGCGCGGCGAGGATCGGGGACCTGTTCGACGAGGTCGAGCGGCTCGGGCAGAAGGCGATCGCGACGACGGACCACGGGTACGTGTTCGGGGCGTTCGAGTTCTGGTCGCGTGCGCAGGCGAAGGGCATCAAGCCGATCATCGGCGTCGAGGCGTACATCACGCCGGGCACGAGCCGGTTCGACCAGACGCGCGTGCGGTTCGGGCAGCAGGGGCAGGAGTCCGACGACGTGTCCGCGCGCGGCGCGTACACGCACATGACGCTGCTGGCGAAGGACAACGAGGGCCTGCACAACCTCTTCCGGGCCTCGTCGCTCGCGTCGCTCGACGGGCAGATGGGCAAGTGGCCGCGCATGGACCGCGACCTGCTGCAGACGTACGGCAAGGGGCTCGTCGCGACGAGCGGCTGCCCGTCGGGCGAGATCCAGACGCGCCTGCGGCTCGGGCAGTGGGACGAGGCGGTGCGCACCGCGGGCGAGCTGCAGGACATCTTCGGCCGCGAGAACTTCTACGTCGAGCTCATGGACCACGGCCTCCAGATCGAGCGGCGGGTCACCCAGGACCTGCGGCGACTCGCCGACACGATCGGCGCCAGGCTCGTCGCGACGAACGACCTGCACTACGTGCGCGAGGAGGACGCCTCCAGCCAGGAGGCGCTGCTCGCGATCAACTCGGGCTCGACGCTCGACGACCCTGACCGCTTCAAGTTCGACGGCACCGGCTACTACGTGAAGTCGGCCGCCGAGATGCGGCGCGTGTTCGCCGAGCTGCCCGAGGCGTGCGACAACACGCTGCTCATCGCCGAGCAGTGCGAGGTGTCGTTCGACACGTCGGCGAACTACATGCCTCGCTTCCCCGTCCCCGACGGCGAGGACGAGACGAGCTGGTTCGTCAAGGAGATCGAGCGCGGGCTCCACCGGCGCTACCCGGACGGGATCCCGGACGCGTCGCGCAAGCAGGCGCAGTACGAGACCGAGGTCATCGTCCAGATGGGCTTCCCGGGGTACTTCCTCGTGGTCGCCGACTTCATCAACTGGGCCAAGGAGCAGGGGATCCGCGTGGGCCCGGGCCGCGGCTCGGCCGCGGGGTCGATGGCGTCGTACCTCATGGGCATCACGGAGCTCGACCCGCTGGAGCACGGCCTGATCTTCGAGCGGTTCCTCAACCCCGAGCGCGTCTCGATGCCCGACGTCGACGTCGACTTCGACGAGCGTCGGCGCGGGGAGGTCATCCGGTACGTCACGGAGAAGTACGGTGACGACCGGGTGGCGCAGATCGTCACCTACGGCACGATCAAGGCGAAGCAGGCGCTCAAGGACTCGGCCCGGTTGCTGGGCTTCCCCTTCGCGATGGGGGAGAAGCTCACCAAGGCGATGCCGCCCGCGGTCATGGGCAAGGACATCCCGCTCTCGGGGATCTTCGACCCGAAGCACGAGCGGTACGCCGAGGCGGCGGAGTTCCGCCAGCTGCACGACACAGACCCTGAGGCGCAGCGCGTCGTCGAGCTCGCGCGCGGCATCGAGGGCCTGAAGCGCCAGTGGGGCGTGCACGCGGCGGGCGTGATCATGTCGAGCGACCCGCTCATCGACATCATCCCGATCATGCGGCGGCCGCAGGACGGCGCGGTCATCACGCAGTTCGACTACCCGACGTCCGAGGGCCTCGGCCTCATCAAGATGGACTTCCTCGGGCTGCGCAACCTCACGATCCTCGACGACGCGCTCGAGAACATCGAGATGAACGGCAAGGACCCGATCGAGATCGAGTCCTTGACGCTCGACGACAAGGCGTCGTACGACCTGCTCGCCCGCGGCGACACGCTCGGCGTGTTCCAGCTCGACGGCGGACCCATGCGTGCCCTCCTGCGCCAGATGAAGCCCGACAAGTTCGACGACCTCTCCGCCGTCATCGCGCTGTACCGCCCGGGTCCGATGGGCATGAACTCGCACACGAACTACGCGCTGCGCAAGAACGGTCTGCAGAAGATCGAGCCCATCCACCCCGAGCTGGAGCAGCCGCTCGCGGAGATCCTGGACGAGACGTACGGCCTCATCGTCTACCAGGAGCAGGTGCAGCGCGCCGCGCAGATCCTCGCCGGGTACTCGCTCGGCCAGGCGGACCTGCTGCGCCGCGCGATGGGCAAGAAGAAGAAGGAGATCCTCGACAAGGAGTTCGTGCCGTTCCAGGCCGGCTGCCGCGAGCGGGGCTACTCCGACCAGGCGATCCAGGCGGTGTGGGACACGCTGGTCCCGTTCGCCGGGTACGCCTTCAACAAGGCGCACTCGGCCGGCTACGGCCTCGTCGCGTACTGGACGGCCTTCCTCAAGGCGAACTACCCCACCGAGTACATGGCGGCGCTCCTGCAGAGCGTGCGGGACGACAAGGACAAGCTCGCCCTGTACCTCAACGAGTGCCGGCGCATGCACATCACCGTGCTCCCGCCCGACGTGAACGACTCGGCGGCGAAGTTCACGGCCGTGGGCACCGACATCCGGTTCGGTCTCACGGGTGTGCGCAACGTCGGGGCGAACGTGGTGGACGCGATCATCCGCACGCGCGAGGAGAAGGGCGCCTTCACGTCCTTCACGGACTTCCTCGACAAGGTCCCGGCCGTCGTGTGCAACAAGCGCACCATCGAGTCGCTCATCAAGGCCGGCGCGTTCGACTCGCTCGGCCACCCGCGTCGAGCCCTGCTCGTCGTGCACGAGCAGGCCGTCGACTCCGTCATCAGCGTCAAGCGCAAGGAGGCGGAGGGCCAGTTCGACCTGTTCGCCGACTTCGCGGGGTCGGACGAGGAGGACGGGCTGTCGTTCTCGGTCGACGTGCCGGACCTGCCGGACTGGGACAAGAAGCAGCGGCTCGCCTTCGAGCGCGAGATGCTCGGCCTCTACGTCTCGGACCACCCGCTGTCCGGCCTCGAGCACGTCCTCACGCGGGCGGCGGACACGAGCATCGCGGCGCTCATCGCCGACGAGGGCCGGCCCGACGGCTCGACCGTGACCGTCGCCGGGCTCATCACCTCGCTCCAGCGCAAGATGAGCAAGAACGGCAACCCGTGGGCCGCGGTCACCGTCGAGGACCTCGAGGGTGCGGTCGAGGTCATGTTCTTCGGTGAGACGTACCTCGCGTACTCGACGATCCTCGCCGAGGACCAGGTCGTCGTGCTGCGCGGTCGGGTGCGGCGACGCGACGACACCATGCAGCTGCAGGCGATGGAGGTCTCGCTGCCCGACGTGACCGTCGGCGCGGAGTCGCCGCTCGCCGTGAAGGTGTCGCACACGCGCTGCGTGGAGCCGGTCGTCCTGCGGCTGCGCGAGGTGCTGGCGACGCACCCCGGGTCCGCGGAGGTGCACGTGCAGGTCCTCGAGCCCGGCAAGACGACGGTCGTGCGGGTCGGTGACGCGCTGCGGGTCGAGAAGTCCCCGGCGTTGTTCGGCGACCTCAAGGCGCTGCTCGGCCCGTCGTGCCTGGTGGGCTGACGGGGGTGGCCGTGCCGGCACCCGGGGGCTCGGCGTCGCCGCCGTGGGACGACGGCTCGGCGGCGCACCGGTTCCGCGTCGTCCCCGCGGCGTACGTCCTGCTCCGGCGCGGGGACCGGGTGCTGCTGCAGCTGCGGCAGGGGACCGGCTACCGTGACGGCCACTGGGCCGCCGCGGCCGCGGGTCACGTCGAACCGGGGGAGTCCGTCGTGTCCGCGGCGGTGCGCGAGGCCCGCGAGGAGCTCGGGATCGACGTGGGGCCCGCGGACCTGGTGCCGGTCACGGTGCTGCACCGCGGCGAGCCGGGCGGGCCGGCGCTCGAGCAGCGCGCCGACTTCTTCTTCCTCGCGACCCGGTGGACCGGCGAACCGGCGCTCCAGGAGCCGGACAAGGCGGCCGACCTGCGGTGGTTCGCGCTCGACGACCTTCCCGACCCGGTCGTGCCGCACGAGCTCCAGGTGCTGCGGGCGTTGCGCGGTGCCGAGGTCCCGGCGTTCATGACCTTCGGCTTCGACCGGGCCCCGTCCGGGCCGGGCGCGGACGCCCGCCCGGCTGCAGGCAGCCCGTAGGCTCGGGGCCGTGACCCGACTCAACCCCGAGCAGCTCGTCTTCGTCACCGAACGCCACCTGGCCACTCTCACGACGCTGCGAGCCGACGGCACGCCGCACGTGGTCCCGGTCGCCTTCACGTGGGACCAGGACGCGGGGGTGCTGCGCATCACCACGAACCGCTCGTCGGTCAAGGCGCGCAACGCCCGGCTGCGCGGCGCCGACGGCACCCCTCCCCGGGCCGCGGTGTGCCAGGTCGAGGGTGGACGCTGGATCACCCTCGAGGGGACCATCGAGGTGGTCGAGGACCCGGACGAGGTCGTCGACGCCGTCGCCCGCTACGCGCGTCGGTACCGCCACCTCGAGCCGAACCCGGAGCGCGTCGTCCTGCGCCTCACGCCCGACAAGGTGATGGCCTCGACGTACATGGCGTGAGGTCGGTCGCGCGGCGGCGCGTCGGGCCGCGCCTCAGGCGACCGTCGCGCTCTGGGCGCCCTGAGGGCGCTCGACCGAGACCACGTCACCGCGGTGCAGCTGACGCCCGCGCCGGGTGTCGACCTCGCCGTTGACCCGGACCTCGCCGCCGGCGACGAGCCCGCGCGCCTCGGCGCCGGAGTCGACGAGCCCGGCGAGCTTGAGGAACTGCCCGAGGCGGATGACGTCGTCGGAGATCTCGACCGGGCGGGCGTCGCTGGAGTCCATGGGCCCATTCTCCCCGCCCGGGCGCGCGCGCACGACACCGACCGCCTCCGCGTGCCGGGACGGGCGACCGGTGGACGGGACGTCGCGTCGCCGCGGCCGCCGGGATCCTAGACTCGTCACATGATCACCCGCATCGATCTCCGAGGGCGTTCCCTGTCCGCACGCGAGCTCGCCGAGGCCCTCCCCCGCGCGGAGCTCGGCGTCGAGGACGCGGCGCATCGGGTCGCGCCGATCATCGACGCGGTCCGCGCACGGGGCGCCGACGCCCTGCGCGAGTACGCCGAGCGGTTCGACGGCGTGCGCCCGGAGCACCTGCGTGTCCCTGCCGCCGCGCTGGAGGCGGCGCTCGCCGACCTGGACCCGACGGTCCGGGCCGGGCTCGAGGAGGCGATCCGTCGCGTACGGCTCGTGCACGCGGCGCAGCGCCCGCAGGACTTCACCGTGCAGGTCGCGCCCGGGGCGCAGGTCCGTCAGCGGTGGGTCCCGGTGCGCCGCGTCGGCCTCTACGCCCCGGGCGGGCTCGCGGTCTACCCGTCGTCCGTCGTGATGAACGTGGTCGCGGCGCAGGAGGCGGGGGTGGGCAGCCTCGCCGTCGCGTCCCCGCCCCAGAAGGACGCCGAGGGGCTGCCGCACCCGACGATCCTCGCGGCCTGCGCGCTGCTCGGCGTGGACGAGGTGTACGCCGTGGGCGGCGCCCAGGCGGTCGCGATGTTCGCGTACGGGGCGGCGGGCAGCGAGCCGCAGGACGGCGACGTGCTGTGCGAGCCGGTCGACGTCGTGACCGGGCCCGGCAACGTGTTCGTCGCGGCGGCCAAGCGGCTCGTGCGCGGCGTCGTCGGGATCGACGCGGAGGCCGGACCGACCGAGATCGCGATCCTCGCGGACTCGTCGGCGGACCCGGGCCACGTCGCGGCCGACCTCATCAGCCAGGCCGAGCACGACCCCCTGGCGGCGGCGGTGCTCGTCACGCCCTCCGTCGAGCTCGCGGCCGCGGTCGAGTCGCGGCTCGCCGACCTCGTCACCGTGACCAAGCACGCCCGGCGCGTCGCGCAGGCGCTCGCCGGGTCGCAGTCCGCGGTGGTGCTGGTCGACGACCTCGAGCAGGGCCTGCAGGTCGTCGACGCCTACGGCGCCGAGCACCTCGAGATCCAGACGGCCGGCGCGGCCGAGCTCGCCGAGCGGGTCACCAGCGCCGGAGCGATCTTCGTCGGGCCGTGGTCGCCCGTGTCGCTGGGCGACTACATGGCCGGGTCGAACCACGTGCTCCCCACCGGGGGCTGCGCCCACTTCTCGAGCGGTCTCGGCGTGCACAGCTACGTCCGGGCCGTACAGGTGATCGAGTACGACCGCGACGCGCTCGAGGAGCTCGCCGACCGGATCGTCGCCGTCGCGAACGACGAGGACCTGCCCGCGCACGGCGAGGCCGTGCGCGCGCGCTTCTTCTAGCCTCGACGCCTCGACGCCTCGACGCCTCGACGCCTCCCGCGCCGCCCGGGGCGCTCCGCTGGAGGGAGCACCCCGGGCGCCGGACGGGCTCGGGAGTCAGCGCACCCCGAGGACGAACGGGTAGACGGCCGCCGCACCCGCCTGGCGCAGCATCCGGGCGGCGACCGTGAGGGTCCAGCCGGAGTCCGTGGAGTCGTCGACGAGCAGGACTCGGCGCCCCGCGAGCCCAGCCAGCGCCGCCTCGCCGAGCTCGAGCCGCAGCCGCGCGGCGACCCCCGCGAGCCGGGTCGCGGAGTTCACGTCGTGACGGCCCGGCTCCTCGTGCCCGGGGACGGGCCCGATGGCCCCGATGAGCGGCTTGCCGAGGTACGACGCGAGGCCGTTCGCCAGGTGGAACGTCAGATGGGGCCGGGTCACGGAACGCACCGCGACGACCCCGTCGAGGAGCAGCCGCCGGCCCGGTGCCGCACCGTCACCGTCCGTGCCCACAGCGCCCCCTGCATGCCCGCTCGCGCCGTCGGACGCCGCCGCACCGGCCTGCGGCGCGCCGTCGCCCGTCGCGGGCTCGTAGAGCGCCGCCCACTCGTCGAGCACGCGCGCGGCGGCGCGGCGCAACGCGACCGGCGTCTCGCCGTCCGGCGTGGTCGGCGCGAACAGCTCGCGCAGCGGCGCGGACCAGCCCAGGCCGTCGAGGCGGGCCACGGCCCGGCCGGGCTCCGCCTGCTCCTGCGCCGGGATGCGGCCCTTGAGCTCGAGCCCGATGCGGTCCATGCCGCTCGGCCACTGGCGACGCGCCGTGATCTCGACGCCCGGCCGGTCCATGTCCGCACGCGCCGCCGAGACCGCCTCGGCGTCGGGCGCACCGGGCAGGTCGACCCCGCCGCACCGGTCGCAGCGCCCGCACTCCCACCCGTCCTCGAGCTCGGGGTCGTCGAGGGCCGCGCGCAGGAAGGCCATGCGGCACCCGGTCGTGGTCTCGTAGTCGAGCATCGCCCGCTGCTCGGCGGTGCGTGTGGCGTCGACGCGCGCGTACCGCTCCGCGTCGTACTCCCACGGCCGCCCCGTCGCCTCCCAGCCGCCCTTCACGCGCCGGACCGCACCGTCGACGTCCAGGACCTTGAGCATGCCCTCGAGCCGCGACCGCTTGAGGTCGACCTGCGTCTCGAGCTGCGCGACCGACTGCGTGCCGCCCGCGGTGAGCGCGTCGAGCGTCGCGCGGACCTGGTCCTGCGGCGGGAACGCGGTCGACGCGAACCACTCCCAGATGCGCTGGTCCTCGTCCCCGGGCAGGAGCACGACGACGGCCGAGTCGACGCCGCGCCCCGCGCGCCCGACCTGCTGGTAGTACGCGATGGGCGAGCTCGGCGCGCCGAGGTGCACGACGAAGGCGAGGTCCGGCTTGTCGAAGCCCATGCCGAGCGCCGACGTCGCGACCAGCGCCTTGACGCGGTTCTCCTTGAGGTCCTGCTCGAGGCGCTCGCGCTCGGCCGGGTCGGTCTGGCCCGTGTAGGCGGCCACCGCGAGGCCCGACGCGCGCAGCTGGGTGGCGACCTGCTCCGCGGCCGAGACGGTGAGGCAGTACACGATGCCCGAACCGTCGACGTCCTGGAGCGTCTCCACGAGCCACGCCACGCGCGTCGGCTGGTCGAACCGCGGCAGGACGGCGAGGTGCAGCGACTCGCGGTCGAGACCGCCACGCAGCACGAGGACCTCCTCGCTCGCGCCGGGCTCGGTGTCCGCGCGCGTGACGCCGAGCTGCTCGGCGACGTCCGCCGTCACGCGGGCGTTCGCCGTCGCCGTCGTCGCGAGCACGGGGATGCCGGCGGGCAGGTCGGCGAGCAGCGTGCGGATGCGGCGGTAGTCCGGGCGGAAGTCGTGACCCCAGTCGGAGATGCAGTGCGCCTCGTCGATGACGACGAGCCCGGCGTCGGCCGCCAGGCGCGGGAGCACCTCGTCCCGGAAGCCGGGGTTGTTGAGCCGCTCGGGAGAGCACAGGAGCACGTCGACCTCGCCCGCGGCGACCGCGCGGTGGACGTCGTCCCACTCGGTGACGTTCGCGGAGTTGATCGTCACGGCCCGGATCCCGGCGCGGGCCGCTGCCGAGATCTGGTCGCGCATGAGGGCGAGCAGGGGGGAGACGATGACCGTCGGCCCGGCGCCGCGGTCGCGCAGCAGGCGCGTCGCGACGAAGTACACCGCCGACTTGCCCCAGCCCGTGCGCTGCACGACGAGCGCCCGGCGCCGGAACGCGACCAGCGCCTCGATGGCGCGCCACTGGTCGTCGCGCAGCACCGCGTCGTCCCGCCCGACGAGGGCTCGCAGCGCGGTCTCCGCGTCCTCGCGCAGGGACTGACCGTCGAGCAGGCCCCGGAGCATGGCCAGCTTCGCCCGCCGGGCCGCCTCGGCGCCGTCGGGGAGCGGGGCCGGGGCGGCAGGACCCGTCGCGCGCTCCGGGACCTCGGTCGCGGGTTCCGCCGCGGGCGCCTGCCCGCCGTCGCCCGCCCAGGGGTCGCCGAAGGGGTCGGCCGGCTCGTCGAGGGGCGGCGCGTCGGCCGGGTCGAAGGGCAGGTCGGCGTACGGGTCGCTGGTGCTCACCCGCACGATCGTAGGCGCACGCGCCCACGCCCGGTCGCTCGTGCACAGGCCCGCCCGGCCCGGTGCTTCAATGGGGAGCGCCGGCGGGCGCGCCGCGCCCGCCGGACGGGGCGGCGGCCGTCGTCGCCCGGTCACGCAGCCCGCACGACCACGCACGGAGGCCGGTCATGGACGCACCGCAGCACGTCACCACCGGAGCGCGCCGGGAGCCGGGCCGCGTCCCGCCGACCGCACGGCTCTCGCGCCGCACCGTCCTCGCGGGCTCCGGGGCGGGGGCGGCGACGGCGCTCCTCTCCGCGTGCGGGGGCGATCGGCCCGCGGGGACGCGGCAGGGCGACGCCGCGTCGAGCGGCAGGGGAGGCGGCGGCACCGCGGACGTCGAGCCCGGCCAGGTGCTCGCCGAGGTCGAAGCCGTCCCGGTCGGCGGGGCGCTCGCGGTCACGGTGGGCAGGGCGCCGCTGCTCGTGACGCAGCCGCAGGACGGCGCGTTCGCGGCCTTCAGCGCGGTCTGCACGCACGCGGGGTGCACGGTCGGTCCCGGCGACGGAGAGCTCCTGTGCCCGTGCCACCAGTCGCGGTACGACCTCGCGACGGGAGCCGTCCTCGGCGGGCCCGCGCCCGGCCCGCTGGCGGGCGTGCGCGTCGAGGTCGACGGCGGCCGGGTCACGTCCGCCTGACCGCCCGCTGCTCGCGTGCCGGACGTCACGGACGTGCCGCGCCGCCCGGTTCGTAGACTGTCCGGGTGACCCCACCCCCCGTCGCGGGCCGACCCGTGCTCCCGCTGCGTCCCGAGCTCGCGGGCAGCGAGCCCTACGGCGCGCCCCAGCTCGACGTCCCGGTGCTCCTCAACGTCAACGAGAACCCGTACGCGCCGAGCCCACGGGTCGCCGCGTCGATCGCGGACGCCGTGCACGCGGCGGCGTCGGGCCTCAACCGCTACCCCGACCGCGACTTCCTCGCGCTGCGCACGGACCTCGCCGCCTACCTCGGCGCGGAGTCGGGCGTCGCGCTGGCGCCCGACCGGCTCTGGGCCGCCAACGGGTCGAACGAGATCATGCTCCACGTCCTGCAGGCCTTCGGCGGCCCGGGGCGCACCGCGGTCTCCTTCGCCCCCACGTACTCGATGTACCCGGAGTACGCGCGCGACACGCACACCGCGTGGGTCGTGGGACGCCGCGCCGAGGACTTCACGCTGGACCTCGCGCACGTGCGCGAGGTGATCGCGCGCGAGCAGCCGTCGGTGATCCTCCTGGCGAGCCCCAACAACCCGACCGGCACGGCACTGCCCGCGGCGACCGTCGAGGCCGTGTGCGAGGCGGCGCTCTCGGTGCGCGTGCCCGTCGCGGACGGGGAGGAGGCGCCCGCCGTCGTCGTGGTGGACGAGGCGTACGGCGAGTTCCGTCGCGCGGGCACGCCGTCCGCGCTCGAGCTCCTCGAGCGGTACCCGAACCTCGCCGTCGCGCGGACGATGTCGAAGGCCTTCGCGCTCGCGGGGGCCCGCGTCGGGTACCTCGCCGCGTCCCGCGAGCTCGTCGACGCGCTGCGTGTCGTGCGCCTGCCGTACCACCTGTCCGCGGTGACGCAGGCCGTCGCGCGGGCAGCGCTCGGGCACTCGGCCGAGCTGCTCGCGCGGGTCTCGGAGCTGCGCGAGCGGCGCGACGCGACCGTGGCGTGGCTGCGGTCGCTGCGCCACCCGGACGGACGCCCGGTCGAGGTCGCGGACTCCGACGCCAACTTCGTGCTGTTCGGCACCTTCGCCGACCGCCACGCGGTCTGGGAGGGCCTGTTGGAGCGGGGCGTGCTCATCCGGGAGACTGGTCCCGACGGCTGGTTGCGGGTGTCGATCGGCACCGGCGAGGAGATGCGGGCCTTCGAGGAGGCCCTGGTGGAGGTGGCAGGACTGTGAAGCGCACCGCGCGCATCGAGCGCGCGACGTCCGAGTCGAGCGTGCTCGTCGAGCTCGACCTCGACGGGACCGGACGGACCCAGATCTCGACGGGCGTCCCGTTCTACGACCACATGCTGACGGCGCTCGGCAAGCACTCGCTCGTCGACCTCACGGTCACCGCGACGGGCGACACGCACATCGACGCGCACCACACCGTCGAGGACGTCGCGATCACCCTCGGCGAGGCGCTGCGCGTCGCGCTGGGCGACAAGGTCGGCATCTCGCGGTTCGGCGACGCGACCGTCCCCCTCGACGAGGCGCTCGCGCTCGCGGTCGTCGACGTCTCGGGACGTCCGTACCTCGTGCACTCTGGCGAGCCCGAGGGGCAGGAGTACCACCTCATCGGGGGGCACTTCACGGGCTCGCTCACGCGGCACGTGCTCGAGTCGATCGCGCACCACGCGGGCATCTGCATCCACGTGCGCGTGCTCGCGGGCCGCGACCCGCACCACATCGTCGAGGCGCAGTTCAAGGCGCTCGCGCGGGCGCTGCGCGCCGCGGTCGCCCCCGACCCGCGGGTCGAGGGCGTCCCGTCCACGAAGGGAGCGCTGTGAGCACGCACGACGGCGACGCGCTGGACGGCGTCGAGATCCCCGACGACCTGTCCTCGTTGACGGGCTCCGCCGCGCCCGAGCTCGTGGTCCTCATCACGCAGGTCGCCGGCGCCGAGCCGCTGGCCGCGGCGTGCTCGCTCGCGCAGGTCGAGGCGGACGTCGTCGCGACCGACGTGGGCGCGCTCGCGGTGCTGCGCGACCGGGCGGGGGACGCCCCCGCGCACGCCGCCGCGGCGCTGACGACCCTCGTCAAGGGCGTCCCGCTCGTGCTCGTGGAGCGCCGCGGCGAGCACCTGACGATGACCCGGTGGGCCGACGGCGCGCCGGGGGACCAGCTCGCGCCCGGCCTCGTGCTCGGCGGCGCGCCGGAGGTCCTCGAGGACCTGCTCACGGGGGCGACGACGGCGGCCGAGCTCGACGGGGTCGTCGCCAGCACGTCGATCTCGCGCTGGAAGGCGATGCGGCTCCTCACGTCGGCCGCGCGCCGGGCGAAGAAGGACGGGGCATGAGCACGGCGGGGTCACCGGGCGCCGTCCCGGCGCCGGGCGCAGGGCGGCCGTCGGTCGTCGTGCTCGACTACGGCTTCGGCAACGTCCGCTCCGCGGTGCGCGCGCTCGAGCGCGTGGGTGCGGACGTCGAGCTCACCGCCGACCGTGCGCGGGCGCAGGAGGCGGACGGCCTCGTCGTGCCGGGCGTCGGCGCGTTCGCCGCGGTCATGGCCGGCCTGCGCGGCGTGCGCGGGGACGAGGTCGTCGGCCGGCGGCTCGCGGGCGGGCGCCCGGTCCTCGGCATCTGCGTCGGCATGCAGGTCCTGTTCGAGCGGGGTGACGAGCACGGCACGCTCACCGAGGGACTGGGGGAGTGGGCCGGTCTCGTGGACCGCCTGGAGGCGGACGTCGTGCCGCACATGGGCTGGGACACGGTCGACGTCCCCGAGGGCAGCGTGCTGTTCCGTGGCATCGAGGACGAGCGCTTCTACTTCGTGCACTCCTACGCGGCCCGCGCGTTCACCACGGGCCAGGACCTGCCCGACGACTCGCCGGTCCGGCGGCCCCTCGTGACGTGGTCCGACCACGGCGGGCGGTTCGTCGCCGCCGTCGAGAACGGACCGCTGGCCGCGACCCAGTTCCACCCCGAGAAGTCCGGGGACGCGGGCGCGACCCTGCTCGAGAACTGGGTCCGTTCCCTCTGACCCCCGCGCGCCTGCGCGCACCGGCCGGCGCACACCCGGCCGACAGCCACCGACACCGATGGAGAACCCTGTGACCGACCGCCTCGTGCTGCTCCCCGCCGTCGACGTCGCCGACGGCCAGGCCGTCCGCCTCGTCCAGGGCGAGGCCGGCTCCGAGACCTCGTACGGCGACCCGCTCGCCGCCGCGCTCGACTGGCAGTCCGGCGGCGCCGAGTGGATCCATCTCGTCGACCTCGACGCGGCGTTCGGACGTGGCTCCAACGCCGAGCTGCTGGCCGACGTCGTGGCGCGCCTCGACGTCCAGGTCGAGCTGTCGGGCGGCATCCGCGACGACGCGTCGCTCGAGCGCGCGCTCGCCACGGGTGCGCGCCGCGTCAACCTCGGCACGGCCGCTCTCGAGAACCCCGACTGGACCGCGAAGGTCATCGCGGAGCACGGCGACGCGGTCGCGGTCGGTCTCGACGTGCGCGGGACGACCCTCGCGGCACGCGGCTGGACCCAGGAGGGCGGCGACCTCTGGGAGGTCCTCGACCGGCTCGAGGCCGCCGGGTGCTCGCGGTACGTCGTCACCGACGTGACGAAGGACGGGACGCTGCGCGGCCCGAACCTGGACCTCCTGCGCGACGTCGCGGCCCGCACCGAGGCTCCGGTCGTCGCCTCGGGCGGCATCTCGAGCCTCGCGGACCTCGAGGCGCTGCGCTCGTTGGTGCCCGCCGGCGTCGAGGGCGCGATCGTCGGCAAGGCGCTGTACGCAGGCGCGTTCACGCTGCCGCAGGCGCTCGACGTCGCGGGCAGGCCGTGACCGCCGGCGACGCCGCGGGCGTCGCCCCGGAGGCCGGCGCCGGCAAGGCGCTGCCCTCGTCCTCGGACTTCTCGGGCGACGACGGCTCGGCCGACCCGGCGCTCGCGGCCCTGCTCGACGGCTACCGGACGGGAGCGGTCCCTCTCGCGGACGTCGTGGCACGTCTCGGCCGGACGCGCGTGCTCGTCCCGATCCTCGCGGAGCTCGAGAGCGCGGGCGAGGGCGAGCACGGGCACACCGTGGACAAGGAGGCGTCGGCCGGCGTCGTGGCGATCGAGGCGCCCGACGGCCGTCGCGCGCTGCCCGTGTTCACGTCCGTCGCGACGATGGCGGCGTGGCGCGCGAGCGCGCGGCCCGTGCCCGTCGACGCGCGGCGAGCGGCGCTCTCCGCGGTGAGCGAGAACTGGGCGCTCCTCGTCGTCGACCCGGGCGGTCCCGTCAGCGCGCTCGTGCCGCGGCCTGCGGTCTGGGCGCTCGCGCAGGGCAAGGAGTGGGAGCCGGCCGTCGTCGACGGCGCGGTCGTCCCCGAGGTGCTGAACGCCGTGCAGGGATCGCTCGGGGGTGTCGCGCACGTGGCCCGGGTGTGGGCCGAGCCGGGGCGCCGAGCCGAGGTCGCCGTCGTGCTGCGCATCGACGCAGGGCTCGACCGTGCGGGGCTGGACGCCGTCCTCGCGCAGGTCAACGCCGCGCTCGCCGCCGACGCCGTCGTCTCCGAGCGGGTCGACGGGCTCGAGCTGCGCGTCGGCCGGGCGGACTGAGCCGCACGACGCCGCGCACGGGCGCGCGTGCGCGGCGTCAGCGGCGCCGCATGCGGCTGAGACCCCAGGCGAGCGCGGCCGAGAAGGCGACGACGGCGCCCAGCGCCTGACCGCCGAGGATCACGCGGTTGAGGTCGAGCGCGGGCTGCCACCGCACCCCGGACTCGTCGACCACGTAGACCCCCTTGGCGACGACGTGGACGCCGAAGCCGCCGCCACCACCGGAGCCCTCGCCGCCGCCCTCGCCGCCCGCGTTGCCCGACCCGGGGTCGGCACCGTCGCCGCCATGGGCCTCGTCGGCGCCGTCGGTGCCGTCGGGCGCCGCGGCGGCACCCCTGCGCCGCCGCCAGTCCGCAGCGCCCTTGCCGGACAGCTCGCCGGAGCCGGAACCCCAGCCGGAGCCGGTGCCGCCCCAGACCGACGCGACGGGGATGACGAGCGTGCCGTCGCGCTCGTACGACTCCCCGAAGACGCGGCGGACGGTGAGCGTGTCTCGTGCGGCGTGCGTGATGTGCGCCGGGTCGACGGGCGGTGTCTCCGAGCTCGCGTGTGTGCTCATGGCACCCGAGGGTAGACCTCAGGACCCGCCGGCGCGCGCGTTTCGAGCGAGTCGTCCGGGGTGTCGCGGCACCGCTCCGCGCGCCGCGCCGGGCGGGCTGCCACGGGTGGCGTCAGGCGTCGCACTCCGGGAGCGCGGTGAACGCCGACTCGTCCGCGAGCATCGTCTGCAGGGTGCTCACCGGCACGAGCAGGGACTTGTCCGTCGAGGTCTTCGCGTAGACGACGCCGATCACCTCGCCCGCCTCGTTGAGCGCGGCCGATCCCGAGCTCCCCGGCTCGACCGGGGCGTCGGTGACGAGCACCTCGCCGAGGTTCTCGTGGAGCGGGTCGGTCGTGGTGCCGATGACCGACCCCTCGGTGATGGTGAGCCGCCCGCCCTCGGGGTAGCCCACCACGGTCACGGCGTCGCCCGTCGCCGGGTCCGACACGGCGAGCGTCGGAGCCGACGGGAGGTCCTCCGCCGTGCGCACCACGGCCAGGTCCGCGAGGCCCGCGACGCTCGCCGTCTCCGCGGCGATGTCCCGGCCGTCGTAGGTCAGCAGCTGGAGCGACTCCGACGAGTCGACGACGTGCTTGTTCGTGATGAGGGTGCGTGCGTCGAGCGCGAACCCGGATCCCGTGGAGAGCCCGTCGCACCGCACGTTGCGGATGCGCACCGCCATGCGGCGGACCGCGTCGAAACCGTCGGGGGACAGGTTCTCCGACCCCTCCGGCTCGTCCTGCGCCGCGAACGAGGGGACGACGGAGTCCGGCAGCGGCTCGGGGAGCTCGGGCAGGACGCCGCACCCGGCGAGCGAACCGCCGAGGAGCGCCCCGGCCGCGACGAGCGCGACGGACCGCGCGAGCAGGCGTCCCCGCGTCATCCGGCGAGCTCCAGCTGGAGCTGCGCGTTCGCGTCGGTCGCCTCCTGGCACAGGAGGTCCACCTGGTCCGCGAAGCGCTCGAGGTCGGCGGGGTCGTAGGCCTCGCGGTCGTTGAGGTAGCCGATGAGCTGGGACTGCGCGGTCGTGCACTGGCCGAGCGCGGCGGCGACCTTGCCGGCGGCGTCCGAGACCCGGTTCTGGTAGTCGAGGTACTGCTGGGACGCCTCGTTCTCGTCACCCAGCTGCGCCTTCTCGTTCGCGAGCTCGCTGATGCGGTCCTGGGCGCCGGACAGCTGGGTGCGCGCGGACTCGAGCTCGGCGTTCGTGCCGTCGAGGTCCGACTGCAGCTGCGCGACGCGCTCGCCCAGGCCGCGGGCCTCGCCCTCCCAGCCCGCGCTCGCCTCCTGCCAGCGCGTCGTCGTGAGCCACAGGTAGGCGCCGACGCCGAGCGCGGCGGCGAGGGCGACCGAGAGCACCACGACCGCGACCGTCGCCCCGCGGCGGCGGGGCCGTGCCGCCGTCGGGCCGGCGGCCGAGGAGGCGGCGGGAGCCGGGTGCGCGTCGGCGGACGCCGGGGCGAACGACGGCGGCACCGCGCCGTGCGAGGGCGGTGCCGTGCCGTGCGACGGCGGCACCGCGCCCTGCGGGGGCGGGACGGGGGGCGTGCTCAACTCACCGCACCCGTGTACTTCTCGCCCGGGCCGTCGCCGGGAGCGTCCGGGTAGACCGACGCCTCGCGGAACGCGAGCTGCAGCGAGCGCAGCCCGTCGCGCAGCGATCGCGCGTGCTGGTTGCCGATGTCCGGGGCGCTCGCGGTGACGAGCGCGGCGAGCGCGTTGATGAGCTTGCGCGCCTCGTCCAGGTCCAGGTGCCCCTG
>Ga0233385_1000191_pt1 | contig 34994 bp, 30 predicted proteins | sample ElkDunMinimDraft_16_FD_191543 | JGI IMG/M metagenome (GOLD analysis project Ga0233385, IMG submission 191543) | Fecal eukaryotic communites from dung pellets of Tule Elk in California, USA - Elk Dung G36 | ecosystem: Host-associated > Mammals > Digestive system > Large intestine > Fecal | place...
GTGCCGGTGACGTGGTGCCCGGCGGCGCTCCAGCGTCGGGCGAGCTCCATGCCGACGTTGCCGCAACCAATGATGACGTAACGCAAAGGTACCTCCCAGGGAAACAGTGTTTCCAATCTGCCTGCTGAGCGCTCTGCGGGCAACCCCCCTTCCGTCTTGACGAGAGGGCCACAAGATGGAAACACTGTTACCAAGACCGGTGGGCGCGCCCGAGGAGCGGTCGTCCCGTGCCGGTGTGACCTCGAGGGTGCCACGGGAAACCACGGGTGTCACGACGAAGCCCAGGGTTGTCACGAGGCCCGCCGGCGGGGAGGGGCCCGCAGACCCGCGGTGGGCGAATCCCAGATGCAGAGACGCCGGAGCGGAATTCGACGACCACTTTCACCGCTCGGGCCCGGCCGCCACAGGGATGGCGGATGGGCCCGCCCTTCGGCTGCGGTGAATTCCCGGCGGGATCGCCAGCGAGCCTCCTTTGCGTGGTGGCTGCGCTAAGTGTCGGTCAATAGGAGCAACCGGTCACGCGCAGTGAACAGCGGCCGCCGGGTGGGCTGGATTGGGGCACCGCTAAAGATCGCCTGGGCGGCATTCGTTCCCCGTCATTCGCGATTACCGACCATTCGGCCGGGCCGATGCCCGCGCGCCGTGCCTGCGCCCCATCGTCCCTGATGGAGGAGGCTGTGCAGCGGATCCCTTGCGCTGTAAGGGTTTGCGCCCGACCGCCGTCCGCCCGGCCTGATCGCCGTCGCGGAGAAGGCGAGCGCGGGCGGGGCCGATACGTCACGATGATCGAACTATCGTCGCGGGTAAAGGAGTTTCCCGGTCACGCGTAGTGTCACCCCGGCCGGCCCGCGCCGCCGGGGCGGACAAACCCGGAGCGGGCGGCGGGGGCGCCCGTTCTGCTTCGGATTTGTTTCTGCATGTGAGATGGGGTTTCTTTTCGCCCGTCCGGTGGTTGACAAGTTCCCCCGGTGGCGAGTTTATTAGCAACATCACAAGTAGAACGTTGTTCCACCATGGGAAACGACCTGTTCATCTTGTTGACGTTCCGACCCTCACCCCCGCACGAGAGGAACAACGGGCATAGATGAGAAACAGAGCGAGAGCTGCGGTGGTCGCCGGTGGGGCGCTTGCCGTCGGCCTGGTAGTCGGTAGCACCCCCACCCTGGCCTACGGTCCCACCGCAGGCGCCCTGGGCTGCGCGATCTACTTCGGAGACGGTGCCACCCCGTCGTCTCCGACCACCTGGAACGACACCTACAGCCTGACCCAGTCGCCGGCCACCCCGGCCCCGGGTCAGTCCGTAACCGTCACCTTCACCGCGCAGACCGGCTCGGCCAACGGCCCGGTTCCGCTGGAGGCCGGGATGGTGCCGGTCACCGTCAAGGTGGCGCTCGGCGGTTCCCAGAGCGGGACCGTCACCCTGAGCCACACCAACTACCCGAGCACCACGGTTCCGGCCGGCGGTAACCTCGGCACCATCACCGCCACCGGCACGTACGTCGCCGGCGGCGCGGGTGCGGCCACCGCCACCGTCAACCAGGTGGTCATGTTCAACGCGCAGGCGGCGACGTACTGCTCGAAGGCGGGTGTCGCGAACCCGAAGGGTGCGCCCGAGGCGACCCAGATCGTCGAGGAGTTCAACGTCTTCGGCGGCAGCGCCAGCGTCAGCTCGATCACCGGCCAGAGCGTCACCACGCACGCCCGGGTCGGCAACACGATCAACTTCTCGGCGAGCGGCCTGAACGCGAACGCCAACCTCACCGCGAACCTGCAGGCCGTCGGCGGCGGCGGTACCCCGCAGGGTGCCGGCACCGGCACCACCGACGCCAGCGGCAACGGCACCGGCACCCTCCAGGTGCCGACCGGCGCCACCACCGGCGCCCGCAGCATCGTGGTCTCCGACGGCACCAACACGGTGACCGCCCCGATCACGATCCTCGGCGCTCCGACGCTCTCCATCACCCCCAACGGTGGCGGCTCCGGCACCGCGATCGCGGTCAGCGGCACCAACTGGAACCCGGGCTCCACCATCACCGTCGGTGGATACCAGGCCTTCCAGGGCGTTCCGCCGCCCCCGGCCACCTCGGACCCGTCGGTCACCGCGACCGCCTCGGCCAGTGGTGGTCTGACCACCACGTTCACGGTGAACGACCCGGCGACCAAGTACATCGGCGCGATGTCCGGCGCACAGTTCGCCACCGCGAACTGGGCTGCCTCGTCCGACGACTGCACCGCCAAGACCGGGTCGGCGACCACCGGGCAGTGCTCGCTGGACTACAACCTGTCCCAGACGATCAACGCCGGTAACCTCGCCATGTCCCGCGACGCGGGCAGCGGCAACGTCACCTTCTCGACGATCACCCTGAACGGCTCCGAGCAGGAGACCACCGGCAGCCTGCCGACGGTCACCGTGACCGACTTCCGCGGCAGCACCTTCGGGTGGAGCCTCACCGGTACGGTCACCGACTTCACCGGTACCCCCGGCGGAAGCATCAGCAAGGACAACCTCTCCTGGACGCCGTCCTGCGCGGCCACCGCGGGGGCGACCAACGCGGTCGTCGCCGTGGCCGGCAGCGAAGGTGCTGTGGACGGTGCCACGCTCTGCTCCGCTCCGATCGAGACCGACGGCACCGGTGGCAGCTTCGACGCCTCCGCCGCGCTCTCGCTGAACGTCCCGGCCCACCAGCTGGCCGGTAGCTACAGCGCCAAGCTCACGCTGACGCTGAGCTGATCGCAGCGTGGGCGGGGAGCGTCTCGACGCTCCCCGCCCACGCCACGTGACACCACCGGACGCCGTAGGCACCCGGTGCTCTCCTGGAAGGCGGATCAGACGTGCGGTCCCCCACCGTCGCGCTCCGACGACTCACCCTCATCCTGCTGGCCGGCGCCATCGCGCTGGTGGGCGCGCCGCTCGCGCCGGCCCACGCCGCCGGCAACGGCGAGTGGGCCGTCACCCCGACGCCGCCCAAGAAGCCGAGCCCGGCCCCGCGCCAGTACTTCTTCCTCGACGCCCGCCCCGGCACCACCATCACCGACTCGGTCCGGATCCAGAACCTGACCAAGGAGTCCAAGACCTTCGAGGTGTACGGGGCCGACGCCTACAACACCGAGCGCGACGGCGGATTCGGACTGCGGACCAAGATCCAGACCCACATCGGGATCGGGATCTGGACGAAGCTGCCAGTCGAGGCCGTCACCGTGCCGCCCCGCCGCCAGGCCGACGTCCCCTTCACCATCACCGTGCCGCCCAACGCCACCCCCGGCGACCACGTCGGGGGCATCGTCGTGCTCGAGGCCGAGCCGAAGGGCCAGGTCGAACGGGACGGCGTCAACGTCGCCATCCAGCGCGCCGTCGCCGCCCGCGTCTACCTGACCGTCGCCGGCCCCGTCGTCCCGGGCCTGGCCGTCAGCGAACTCGAGGCCCACCGGCCGACGCCCCTGCTGCCGACCGTCGGCGACGGCACCATCGACTACCGAATCGAGAACACCGGCAACACGCACATCGCCCCGAAGATCACCATCACCTCGTCCGGCCTCTTCGGACACGAGGTACGCCAGACCACGCCGCTGCCGCAGCTCGACCTGATCCCCGGCGCGTCGGTGCAGATGACCGGCAAACTCGCCGGCATCTGGCCCGTCGACCTGGTGAAGGTGACGGTCGAGGCAGAGGGCTCGGAAGGCATCAGCGCCAGCCGTACCGACCGGGAGCTCGTCGTCGCCTGGCCGGTTCTGCTGCTGTTGCTGCTGATCGCCGCCGCCACGGCCTGGTGGATCCAGCGCCGCCGCCGCGCCCGGCGTCCGGTGCCGCGGGGCATGCGAAACAACAAGCAACTTGTGGAGGCGCGTTGAGAAACGCCGTACGAATGACGGTCCTGGGGACGTTGCTGCTCTCCCTGCTCTGGTCACCGACGGCGGCCGGAGCCGACGGCCTGCAGGCCCAGGTCTCCAAGCCCTCGGCCAGCGCCGGTGACGTGGTGGAGGTGACCGGCTCCGGCTGGCCCAGGAACGCCCTCATCCAGCTGACAACCTGCGGTGAACTGGCGGTGACCGGCTCGAGCGCCTGCGACATGCCCAGCGCCCTCGCCACCGGCATCCGCGACGACGGCACCTTCGCCGTCGACCTGCGCATGGGCACCCCGCCCCGGCCCTGCCCCTGCGTCATCCACGTCGCGGTTGTCGGCACCACCACCGTGGGCAACAAGACCCCCGCCCAGGTGGACATCCCGATCGAGATGCCCGACCAGCCCACCGCGCCGGTGCCGCAGGTCGGCACCGCCCCCGCCCGGCTGGAGGTGCTGGACGCCCGCCTGACCGGCGGCAACTCCGTCGCTGCCTGGTTCGGCGGATCGGTCACCCGCAAGCTCGTCTACACGGTCAAGAACCCCGGACCCGAGGCGCTGCAGAACCCGCCGCTGCAGGTCACGCTCGGCCGCAGTGGCGACGACGGCGGTCTGCCCACGCCGGCCACCACCAGCCTCGGCGCGGGCCAGACCCAGACGTACGAGGTCCCGGTCGAGTTCCCCTTCGCGGCCTTCGGCCGGTACGACGTCAAGGCCAGCCTCGCCGGCATGGGCAACGCGACGGTCACGCACCACGCGTACCCGTGGGGCCTGGTCCTGATCAACATCCTCGGCGTGGCGCTGGTGATCGGCGGAATCGTCTACCGGCTGCGGCTGAACCGGCCGGTGCAGACCGCGGTGCCGACGGCCGCCGGCGGCCAGTTGCTGCTGCCGTCCGTGGTCCGACTGCCCTCGCTCGGGGCGCACCTGGTCTTCGACGACGCGCCGGGCAACTGGCGCCTGCGGCGACTCTCCGCGGGGCGGATCAGCAACGCCGCCCTGCTCGAACTGCTCGGCCTCCACGGCCAGGCCGTCCCCGGCGCGACCGGCGCCACGGCGGTCGACGTCGCGGAACCCCCGGGCGGTGGTGGTGACGAGGGCAGCCGCGCGGTGATCGACCTCGACGCCCTCGACGGCTTCCTCGCGAACCGGGGGGCCCTGTCCTGGGCCACCCCGACGCAGCTCTTCAAGGTCCCGAAACTCCGCTCCGCTAACGGAGTGGCGCCGGTGGATCCGGCCGGCGGAAAGCAGGAACAGTGAATTTGCGAAAGCTCGACATCTCCATCGCCACCCGGGCCGTCGCCGCGGCCGCGGTCGTGGTCATCGCCTTCGTCGGCTGCGACGCCGCGATGCCCGGTGCCATCGGCGGCAAGGGCGGCACCGGCGGCGTGGCCGCGGGCCCGGCGCCCGGCGTCAGCCAGGACTCGATCAAGGTGGTCTTCGTCGGCACCGACCTGACGGCGACCAAGGAACTCACCGGCTTCACCACCGCCGACACCGGCGACGGCAAGGCCCAGGTCCAGGCGATCCAGGAGTACATCAACGCCAACGGCGGCATCGGCGGGCGCAAGCTCGAGGCCATCTACCGCAACTACGAGGCGAGCAACGACTCCCCGGCCGAGGAGGAGAAGCTCTGCAACCAGATCACCCAGGACGACAAGGCGTTCGCGGTGGTGTTGACCGGTCAGTTCCAGAGCAACGCCCGGCCCTGCTACGCCCAGCGCAACACCCTGGTCCTCGACGCCACGCTGCTCGCCAGTGACAAGTCGACCTTCGACAGCCTGGCGCCGTACCTCTGGTCGGCGAGCTTCCCGGTCTACGACGACTTCGTCGGCGCGTTCATGACCAGCCTCAAGACCCAGGGCTTCTTCGAAGGCGCCTCGACCGTCGGCGTGGTCGCCGTGGACAACCCCGGCAACCGCAACGTCTACGCCTCGCTGGTGCAGCCCAAGCTCGCCGAGTACGGCGTGACGCCGACCATCGGCTGGGTCGACACCACCGACCTCGGCACGCTGAACATGGGCACCTCGCAGGCCGCCCTGGAGTTCCGCACCAAGGGCATCAAGCAGGTCTTCTTCCTCGGCGGCGCGCGGCTGGCCCCGTTCTTCATGACCTCGGCCGCCGCCCAGGAGTACACGGCCCGGTACGCGGTCAGCAGCTTCGACAACCCCACCTGGATGGTCGCCAACACCGCGACCGTGCCGCCGGCGGCGCTCAAGGGCATGGTCGGCATCGGCTTCAACCCGGGCCAGGACGTGCCGGACAGCCAGTACCCGTTCCCGTCCACCGACGCCGAGCGGGAGTGCGTGGGCATCTTCGCCTCGGCGGGGATCTCCTTCGAGACCCGCGAGAACGCCCGCGTCGCGCTCACCTACTGCGACTCGGCGCGCCTGCTCAAGGCGGCCGCGGCGAAGATCAGCGGTGACCTGAACGCCGCGACCTTCTCGTCGGCGGCCCAGTCGCTGGGCAACGAGTACCAGCCCTCGAGCAACTTCGGCGGCAGCGCCGGCCCCGGCCGGTACGTCATCGCGGGCACCTACCGGCAGATGGCCTACGACGAGCAGTGCAACTGCTTCACGTACAACGGTCCGGAGGTGCCCTTTGTCTCCTGACTCGCAACCCGCCCTCGCCTGCGCCGGCATCAGCAGCTCCTACGGACCCGTACAGGTCCTCTTCGACGTCGATCTGCGCGTCGGCGAGGGGGAGATCGTCGGCGTCTGCGGCCCGAACGGGGTTGGCAAGACCACCCTGCTGCGGGTCCTCTCCGGTGTGCAGCGCGCCTCCGGCGGCGTGGTGCACCTCAACGGCAACGACATCACCACCACCTCGGCGACCCGCCGGGTCAAGCTCGGACTGACCACTGTGGTGGGGCAGGCCGCGTTCGGCTCCCTGTCGGTGCACGAGAACCTGCGCGCCCACGGGCACGCCCTCGGCCGGGAGCGCGGCGAGCTCAACGACTCCATCGACGCGGTCTTCAACATCTTTCCCCGCCTCGACGAGCGCCGTGACCAGGCGGCCGCGACGCTCTCCGGGGGTGAGCGGCAGATGCTGGTGCTCGCCAAGACCCTCATCCAGCGGCCCCGGGTGGTGCTCATCGACGAGCTCTCGCTGGGGCTGGCGCCGGTCGTCGTCGGCGGCCTGCTGGAACTCATCCGTCGCATGGCCTCGCTCAGCACCGCCTTCGTGGTCGTCGAGCAGTCGGTCAACGTGGCCCTGTCGCTGGTGGACCGCATGTACTTCATGGAAAAGGGCGCGTTCATCGCCGAGCACACACCGGCGGAGCTGCGCTCCCAGCCGGGCCTGGTGGAGAAGCTGATGCTCGGCGGTGGCCACTGATGACCCTCGCGGGATTCGACTTCGGCCTCGACCGGATCATCATCGGCCTCTTCACCGGTCTGACCTACGGTCTGCTAGCCGTCGGCCTGGTGCTGGTCTACCGGTCCAGCCGCTTCATCAACTTCGCGCACGCCTCGATCGGTGTGCTCGGCGCCGCGGTGCTCGGCCGGCTCGTCAACGACGAGGGCATGAACTACTGGCTGGCGTTCCCGCTGGCGATGCTGGTCTCCGGCGGGGTCGGCGCGCTGATCGAGGCCGGGCTGGTCCGGCGGCTCAAGGGCCGCCCCCGGGTGATCGGCATGGTCGTCACCCTGGGCCTGTCGCAGTTCGTGCTGGTGCTGGCGCTGCTGCTCAACCCGCAGGGACTCAGCGGCCTGACCTTCCCGAAGCCGCCGGCGATGCCGTCGTTCACCATCGGCAACACGCCGGTGGGCCCGGCGTACATGGCGATGCTGCTCCTCACGCCGGTGCTCCTGGTCGGCCTGGCGCTCTTCCTCAAGCGCACCCGGTTCGGCATCGCCATCCGGGCCGCCGCCGACAACCCGGACGCCGCGACGATCAACGGCATCAGCGCTCCCCGGATGGCCACCCTGGCCTGGGGCCTCGCCGGTGCCGTCGCCGCCTTCTCCTCCATCCTGGTGATGCCGAGCCAGGGCACCCAGTCGATCGACACGCTCGGCCCGGACCTGCTGCTCAAGGGTCTGGCCGGTGCGGTCATCGCCCGGCTGGCGTCCATCCCGATCGCCTTCGCCGCCTCGCTCGGCATCGGGGTGATGGAGCAGATCCTGCGCTCCTCGCCGACCGGCGCCGGCCTGGTGGAGGTGGTTCTCGGACTCTCCATCCTGATCGTGCTGCTGCGCCAGCCGCGGCTGGGCCGGATGGAAGAGGTGGAGAGCTGGGGCCTGCTCGGCGCGGCCCGCGCCAAGCCCGGCGTCCACAACCCGTACACACTGCCGCTGACCATGGCCGGTTTCGCGCTCGCGGCCGGCCTCGCCTACCTGGTCAGCAACGAGACCGCCTCGGCGATGACCAGCGTCATCGGGTACGCCCTGGTCGGCCTCTCGGTCCTGCTGGTCACCGGCGTCGCCGGTGAGCTCTCGCTGGGTCAGTTCGCCTTCGCCGGTATCGGCGCGACCATCTCGGTACGCGTCGGCGAGGCGAGCGGCAACTTCTTCATGGGGGTCGTCGCCGGCTGCACCGCGGCGGCGCTCGCCGCAGCCATCGTCGGCATTCCGGCGCTGCGGCTGCGGGGCCTGGCGCTGGCCGTCACCACACTGGCCTTCGCGCTGGCGACCAGCGCCTGGCTGCTGCGGCAGGACTGGATGCTCGGCTCCGGCCAGCCCAGCCCGAAGCCGAGCTGGACCGGCTACACCCTGGACCTCGCCAAGGACTACTACCTCTTCGCCCTGCTGATGCTGGCGCTGGGGTTGTGGCTGACGGCGAACCTGCGGCGCAGCGGCTTCGGCCGGGTGCTGGTGGCGATGCGCGACAACGAGGACGCCGCCCGCGCCTTCACCGTCGCCGCCCCGGTGCGCAAACTCCAGGCGTACGCGGTCGCGGGTGCCATCGCCGGCCTCGGCGGCGTGGTCATCGGCCACGGCCAGACCTCGCTGACGGTCAACAGCTTCCCGGCGAACGCGAGCATCGACGTGGTGGCGCTGGTCGTCGTCGGCGGCATGGGGCTGCTCGCCGGCCCGCTCCTCGGGGCGCTGATCATCATCGGCATTCCGGCCTTCCTGCCGCTCGGCATCCTCGGGCAGGCGGTGCTGACGCTCGCCTGGCTGCTGGCGGTGGTGCTGCTGCCGACCGGTGTCGGCGGCGCGCTGATGGGGCTCAAGGAGTCCTGGGCGAGCCGGTTCCGCAAGCGGCGTCCGGCCGTCGACGCCGATGCCACCCCGGCCGCCCCGGCTGCCGGCAGCACCGACACCGCCTGGCGGATCAACGCGATCCCGGAGCGGACCGAGCCGCTGCCGAGGATGGTGGCGAACAAGCCGCTGCTGCAGGTGCAGGGCATCAAGCGTTCCTTCGGCGGTGTGCACGCCGTCCGCGGGGTGACCTTCGACGTCCGTCAGGGCGAGGTGGTCGGCATCATCGGCCCGAACGGCGCCGGCAAGACCACGCTGTTCGAGATCATCGCCGGCTTCACCGACCCGGACGGGGGTTCGGTCACCTTCAACGGCAAGCCGGTGACCCGGATGACCCCGCAGAAGCGGGCCGGTCTCGGCCTGGCGCGTTCCTTCCAGGACGCCCGGCTCTTCTCGACGCTGACGGTGCTGGAGACGGTGATGACCGCCGGCGAGCGCACGGCGCCCAGCGGCCTCGGCGTGGCGGCCCTGGGCGCCCACGGCAACGAGACCGTCAAGGCGGAGCGGGCCCGGGAGCTGATCGACCTGATGGGCCTCGGCGCGATGGTCGACAAGCAGGTCGGTGAGCTCTCCACCGGCACCCGCCGGGTCGTCGAGCTGACCTGTCTGCTCGCCCTGGACCCGGTGCTGCTGCTGCTCGACGAGCCCTCCTCCGGTGTGGCGCAGGCCGATGGCCCGGCCCTCGGCGAACTGCTGCGCCGGGTCAACAAGGAGACCGGCGTCTCGCTGGTGGTCATCGAGCACGACCTGCCCCTGCTGGCGCACATCGCGGACCGGCTCATCGCGATGGACACCGGCCGCATCATCGCTGACGGCGAGCCCGACGAGGTCCGCGCCCACCCTGACGTGGTGCGCTCCTACCTCGGTACGGACGACGCCGCCGTGCAGCGCTCGAACCCGATTCTCGTTCCATAACCAGGAGGTGAACGTGAAGGCAACCCCCATGCGGCGGCTCGCGGCGCTGGCCGCAGCGGTCGTCGTGCTACTGGGCCCGGCATCGCTCTTCGGAGCTGCGCCGGCCTACGCGGCAGCCAGTCTGACCGTCAGCAAGACCACTGGGCTCAAGGACGGTGACCGGGTCACCGTCAACGGCAGCGGCTTCAGCCCCAACATGAAGCAGATCGCGGTCGGTCAGTGCAAGGCCGGGATGAAGGGCCCGAGCGACTGCAACCTCGCCGGTGGTGCGACGTTCGTCAACGCCGACGCCAGCGGCAAGATCCCGACGGTCACCCTGTCGGTGAAGGAGAAGTTCGGCTCCTTCGACTGCACGCAGATCAAGTGCATCATCGGGGCGCAGATCCTGCCGGCCGCCGGCACCCCGGCGGAGGTCGCGGCGAACACCTCGATCGTCGAGATCAGCTTCGGTGGCGCCGCTCCGGCGCCGAAGAAGACCACTCCCGCCCCGGACAAGACCACGCCGACCGCCGCCGGCGGCGGCAAGAACGACGACACCCTGCCCACCACCGGCCCCGGCGACGAGTACATCGTCGTGCTGCTCGCCGGCACCGCGCTGCTGCTGCCCGGTGTGGCAATGCTGCTGATGATGCCGTCGCGGCGTCGTACCGCCTGAGGGAGAGTCAATGAGACCTACTTTGTTGTCCAGCGGAGCGGCCGGTGTGGCTGCGCTGCTGCTGGCGATGGGCGGACCGGCGCTCGCCAACCCGGGGGATCCCGCGGGGGAGCCGATGGAGGCGGCCGCGGAACCCGCGGCCGTCGCCGCCGCTGCCGCCGGGCCGTACGGTCCGACATCCCTGCAGCTCAAGTGCAAGACGCTCAGCAGCCTCTCCGACTGGACCGCCGAACACACCCTGACGGTGTCGCCGGCGAATCCGACCACCGATGACGACATCGTGGTGACCTACAGCTTCACGGCGGGCCCGACCAACGGTCCGGTGCCGGTGCCGGCCGGCGATCTGACGCCGAAGGCCGCGCTGGTGGCCGGCGGCGAGTGGGATGACGAGATCGAGCTGACCGGACCGGCCTACGGCGCGATCGGGTCGTTCGAGGCGATGCCCGGTGCGACGTTGACCGGGAGCTTCTGGGTCGAAGAGCCGGGGCAGATGACCCTCACCGTGGAGAACGTCCTGTTCGACCACAGTGTGGTGGACACCCACTGCAACAGCGGGGCGGACCCGGTGACCTCGCCGGAGGCGACGCCGATCTCGATCAGCCTCACCATCGGCGAGGGAAGCGGCGACCCCCGCCCGACCCCGACCCCTACGCCGACCGGGGAGCCCACCCCCACCCCGACCGCGTCTGCCTCGCCCACCGCCGCCCCGAAGCCCACCGAGGAGGAGGAAGCGGACACCCCCGCGAAGCCCTTCGGGCCGAAGAAGGTGGCGTTGAAGTGCAAGACGCTCTCCTCGCTGTCGGACTGGGAGGCGACCCACACGCTGACGATGTCGCCGGAGAACCCCGGCCGCAACGCCAACGTGAAGATCACCCTCACCTACGACAAGGGCCCGACCAACGGTCCGGTCCCGGTCGGTGCGGGTGAGCTGGTGCCGAAGGCGACCGTGAAGGTCGGCGGTGTCTCCGGTGGCACCGTGGAGCTGGCTGGTCCGGCGTACGGATCGATCAACCCCGAGACGGCGATCCCGGGCTCTACCCTGACCGGCAACTTCGTCGCCAAGGACCCGGGCCTGGTCACGCTGACCGTCGCGACGTTCCTCTTCGACCACGCCGTGGTGGACACCTACTGCAACAGCGGTGCCGACCCGGAGACGGGCCCGAAGGACACGGAGATCGTCGCCGAGTTCACCGTGAAGAAGAAGGAAGCTGCCAACCCGGGTACGCCCGGCGGCGGCGGTGCCGGCGGTGGCGGCGGCACGCTGCCGGTGACCGGTGCCGGTGGCCCGTGGATGCTGCTGCTCTGGGCGACGGCGCTGCTGCTGCCCGGTGTCGGGCTGATGCTGTGGCTTCCGACGCGCAAGCGGCGGACGGCCGGGATCTGATCCCACCCCGCTGATCCGGCGCTCGTCGCCGGTACGTGACAGACGGCGGCGGTTCCCCTCGGGGAGCCGCCGCCGTCCGGCGTTCGCCGACGGACAGCCGCCGGCCGATCAGTCCTCAGTCGACGACGTAGTCGACGACGACGCGGCTGGTGAGCAGCGGGCGCAGCCAGCCGCCGAACTCCACGTGCGCCGGGTGGGCCTGATACGCCTGCAGCTCCTCGACGTCACGGTGCGTGGTCGTCAGGCACAGGTCGTACGAAACCGGACTGCGTACGACGTCGATTCCGACGTGAAGCGAGCGGATCTCAGAAATCTTGGCCGTCAAGACTTCCAATCTGGCCTTGGCTTCTGGGATGTTGGCAGTGTCGGCGAACTTCATCAGCACCACATGGGTCAGCACTGGCGCGAACCTCCTTCTCGGGTCGGGTTGTCCCCGCCGAACGGCTCTATTGCGAACGGCCCGGCGAGTGTATGTTTGGGAAACAGTGTTTCGCTAGGGGAACCAAGCCGGGGTGCTGGTCGCCGAGAGGGGAAACGTATGGCACGGGTCAGGGTCGCCGCCGTCCAGTACGCAGCAGGGCAGGACGTGGCCGCCAACCTCGCCACCACGCTCCGCATGATCGATGAAGCGGCGGCAGCGGGAGCGCAGCTCATCGTGCTGCCGGAGTTCTGCAACCACCTGTCGTGGTACACCGACCGGCAGCAGGCGCACGAGATCGCGACACGGCCCGGGGACGAGTTCCTCACCGCCGTGGCGCAGCGCGCCGCGCAGCACGGGGCCTACATCAAGGTCAACGTCACCCACGCGTACCCGGACGGGCGCACCGGCGGCACCAACTTCCTCTTCGACCCGGCCGGCGAGATCATCGGCAGCTGCGACAAGCAGTCGCTGATGGGCGCCGAGAACGACCACCTCGACCCCGGCACCGAGATCGGCCCGGTCGTCGACACCCCCCTTGGCCGCCTCGGCATGTATGCCTGCTTCGAGGGCGTCATCAACGAGGTCACCCGGGGCATGGCGCTGCGCGGGGCCCAGGTCCTGCTCAACAGCCTCAACTCCTTCGCCCTCGACGAGGCGGACCTGCACATCCCGGTCCGCGCCGCCGAGAACAAGGTCTGGGTCGTCGCCGCCAACAAGGTCGGCTCGCTGCTGCCCGAGGAGCACCTGCCGGCGATGAGCGCCAACCTCGGCGTGCCGCCGGAGTGGCTGCACGGCGCCGGCGAGAGCCAGATCGTCGCCCCCGACGGCACCGTCGTGGCGAAGGGCCCGCGCACCGGCGAAGCCGTGGTCATCGCCGACATCGACCCCGACGCCGCCGACGACAAGCGTCGCCCCGACGGCCTCGACATCTTCGCCGGCCGCCGCCCCGAGCTCTACGGCCCGATCGCCGCCGAGCCGCTCGGCCGTCGCCGCCCCGCCGGCGCCGCCGCGCTGCCGGTCGCCGTGGTCCGCACCGACGACCCCGCGCAGACCGAGAAGCTCGTCGCCGCGGCCGCCGCCGACGGCGCGCAGCTGCTGGTCCTGCCGGCCGGCGACCCCGAGTCCGTCGCCCGCGGCCTGGCCGGCACCGACGCGTACGCCGTCACCACCGTCGACGGCGGCCGCACCGGCGTGCTCGTCAACGCCGCCGGCGAGCAGGGCCGGCAGCGGCAACTGCACAGCGCCGACGGCGCCGACGAGCTGGAGATCTTCGAACTGCCCTGGGGCGCGCTGGCGATCATCGCCGGGGAGGACTCCATCTACCCGGAGACGTTCCGGCTCGCGGCCATCGCCGACGCCGACGTCGTCGCGGTGCCGTTCACGCCGGTCGAGGAGTGGGAGCTGAGCCTCGGCCTGCCCGAGCGGGCCGCCGAGAACCGGCTCAACGTGATCGCCGCCAGCCCGCTGGGCAGCCCCGCCGCGATCTACGCGATGAGCCCGGATTTCACCCTCTGGACCAAGTGGGAAGGGCCGTTCACCGGCCGGATCAGCTCGCCCGTCACCACCACCGTGCCGGCCGACGCGGCCGTCGCGCACGCGAGCGTCGCACCGGCCCAGGCCACGAACCGCAACGTCTCCCGCCGTACCGATCTCGTCGACGGCCGCCCGTGGCGGCTGCTCGACGCCCTGACGACCAAGTAGAGGAGCACGAGGGTGACTGAGACCCTGAAGCCCGTCGAGGACATGATCGACGATTCCCCCGTCGTCGACGTGCGTGAGCAGTTCGAGCAGTTCCGGGAGATCCTCGCCGAGTTGAAGGCGAAGATCGAGTCGCGGTTCGAGTTGACCCGTGACCCGTCCACCGTGGAGCTCGACAGCTACGGCACGAACGACGGTGGCCGGGGTTCGCTCGAGGGCTACACCGGCCCGGAGATCGACTGGATGGTGCACTCCTGGCTGGGCAACCCCAACGCCAGCTTCGCCAACCTCCACCTGACCGTCTGGCTCGGCCCGCAGGTCAAGGTGCCGCACCTGGGCATCGCGCTGCTGCTCTGGCCGGAGGGCTGGTTCTACGTCGACTCCGTCTCCCGGGTCAACCTGATGGCCGACGGCGAGTACTTCGACAAGTACTACGAGCCGGTCAACGAGCAGTGGCTCGCCGACCGCGCCAACTCCGAGTTCGTGCCCTTCGTCAGCCGGGCCGGCTTCGTCCGGGCCAGCCTCTCGCCGACGGCGTACTGCGCGTCGTTCAAGAACAGTGACGAGAACCGGGACGTGGTCCGCCGCGTCCTCAACGACCACGTCGACCGCTGGCTGCAGTGGGTCGACGAGGCCGAGCCGGTGCCGGCCGAGGAGCGTGCCGCCCTCGCCGAGACCGACCTGCTGATGCGCCGCAACATCGCCGAGCGCGACCCGGCGAACGTTCTCGGTGAGCGGCTGCTCGGCGCCGACCTGACCAACAAGCTGGTCCGTGGCCTCTGGGGCGGCGACCGCGAACTTCCCCGGCCCGGGTTGTCGTGACCGGGAACCTGCCGGTGGCCGGTGCGGTCCGCTCACTCTGGTGGGCGGCCCGCATCCCGGGTGCGCGGGCGCCGTTCGACACGGCGAGCCTGCGCGTGTACTACCCGGCCCGCCCCACCGGTAGCGACGCGGAACGGCTCAGCGGTGTCATCCCGGCCGACCCGGCCGGTGCGCCGTACCCCGTGGTGGTGCTCGTGCCCGGCATCAACGTCGGACAGGACGGCTACCGGTGGCTCGCCACCCGGCTCGCCGCCGAGGGCTTCGTCGCGGTCACCTACGACTGGGTCGGCGAGCTCTTCGCCGGGCAGTACGGCATCACCCCCGGGGTGGACCTCGACGCGGCCCGGCCCGACGGCTACGGCAGCGCCCCCACCATCCGGTCGCTGCGGCCGGTCCTCGACGCTCTGGCGAAGATCGACGGTCCGGTGCAGGGGCTGCTCGACCTGGACCGGGTCGGGCTGATCGGCCATTCGGCTGGCGGCACCGTCTCGCTGCAGTCCGCGCGGTTCTTCCCCGAGGTGAAGGCCGTCGCGACCTACGGCGCGCACAACATGGTGGCCACCATGCTGGGCTGGCCGGCGGGGAGCATCCCACCCGCGCAGGTCGACTCGGCGGTCATGCTGGTCGTCGGCTCCGCCGACGGCGTGATGAACGGATCGGCCGACCGGTACGGCGAGGACGCGGCGACCCGGGCCGACCCGGTGACCCGCACCTTCGACGAGGCGCTGACCGACCGTGACGGGGAGAACCTGCTGGTCCGGATCGAGGGCGCGAACCACTTCGCCATCGTCGACCCGGTCGACCACACCGCCGCGCGGGCGTTCCTCGATCAGCCGGGCGAGGCGGACCCGTCCGCCGTCCGGTCCCTGCTCACCCAGCTCTACAGAGATTTCTTCCGCTACCACCTGAAGGCCGATACGGTCGCGCGCGATGCGCTCGGTCACGGTAGCGAACTCGTGTCGATTCGGCGGAGGTAAGAACATGCTCAAGAACTTCTGGTACGCGGTGGAGTTTGCCGACCGGGTCACCACCAAGCCCATCAAGGTCACCGTCCTCGGTCAGACCTTCGCGGTCTACCGGACCCCGAAGACCGGCCGTGCGGTCGTCCTCTCCGACCTCTGTGTGCACCGCGGCGCGGCGCTCTCCGGCGGTTGGACCAAGGAGGGCGAAGACTGCATCGTCTGTCCGTACCACGGCTGGGAGTTCCAGCCCGACGGCGCCGTCACCAAGATCCCGGCGAACCAGCCGGGCCGGGGCATCCCGAAGAAGGCGCGCGTCGACTCCTACCCGGTGCAGGAGAAGTACGGCTTCGTCTGGGCCTTCCTCGGCGACCTCCCCGAGGAGGAGCGGCCCCCGCTGCCCGAGTGGCCCGAGTTCGACGACCGCATCGAGAACGGCGGCAAGTACGCCATGGTGCGCGGGGAGTTCCTCTGGAAGGCCAACTACGAGCGCATCCTGGAGAACGGCTGCGACATCGCGCACGCCCCCTGGGTGCACGGTGGCGTCTTCGGCAACCGGGAGAAGCCCGAGGTTCCCGAGTACGAGATCGAGAAGCAGGACGAGTGGTCGGCCTTCGCGACCGTCGTGCAGTACCCGCCGAAGTCCAAGGGCCTCTGGTCGCTCAAGGCCAAGGGCGACAAGGACCTGCAGAAGCGCCCGCCGGTCACCACCCGCGCCGGCTGGATGCTGCCGAACATGATCAAGCTGCACGTCCAGATGTCGATGGGCGACATGATCCTGTACGACGTGAACGTCCCGATCGACGAGACGACCACGCTGGTCAAGTGGGTCCAGTTCCGCACCTTCTTCAAGGGCAAGTGGGCCAACAAGAACGCCGTCGAGCGAGTGCTGCGGATCTTCCACGAGGACGCCGCGATCGTGAACGACGTCCGTCCGGAGCTGCTGCCGTTCGACCTCGGCGCGGAGCTGCACGTCAAGAGCGACGCGATCGCCGTGCACTACCGCCGCCGCCGCCAGGAGCTGGCCGCCATGGGCTGGTTGATCGGCGCGGAGGACACCATCACCGGTGACGTGCCCCGCCGCGAGGCGACCGTCATCCCGTCGCCGGCCCGCCGGGAGAACCCCGAGCTGGCCCGCGCCTGGGTGCACAAGGCCAAGGGCCTGCACACCACCGTCGACGAGGCCCAGCGCATCGGCCAGGAGCGCATCACCGAGGAAGAGGGCGTGGATGCGGCAGCCGCCGCCGACGCCGAGTTCAACAAGAAGGGCACGGACAAGTGAGCCTCCCCGAGAAGCTGGTCGCCGACACCATCGAGCGGATCCTGGCCAAGCACCCCGAGCTGACCGAGGCCGAGTCGCCGTACCCGGCTCTGAGCAGCCCGATGAGCCCGGACCCGGTCGGTTCGGTCAAGATCTGGCGCAGCGAGGGCCCGGTCAAGAAGATGGTCTACGTCGGCCTGGTCGTGCCGATGATCCACCTCGACAGCCACATGGTCTTCGCCTTCACCGGCGAGGAGAGCGCGGTCCCGCACTTCACGGTCGACTCGGTGAGCGCCGGCGAGTACTACGCCTACCACCTCGACCTGATCCCGCGGGCCGACCTGGCCACCCACGTGCCGTACATGGACGAGGTGTACGGGTCGCTCACCGAGACCTACGACGCGGGCGTCGCCCGCGAGGGCGTCTCCCGCCCCGAGCTCAGCCCCCGCCAGTACGCGGTGATGTCGCCGTGGATGCTGGTCGCCCGGGCCAGCGAGGACGCCTTCAAGGCGATCTGGGAGTCCACCTTCACCTACCTCGACCAGTGGTCGGACCTGGCCGCCAAGGGCCTGACCGACGAGGTTCTCGCCTCGCTGGCCGACACCGACCTGGCCGGCCGCGACGCCGCGGTGCGGGCCAACATCTTCAGCCCCGACCTCGACCCGGTCTGGCACCGGATCGCCCGCATGCTCGGCGCCGACGTCACCGAGCGGATCCGCGCGGAGCTGGTAACGAATGGCTGAACAGCCCAGCGAATTCCAGCAGCGCATCGCCGGCGAGTGGCACGGCCGTCCGTCGCTCTTCGACGCCAACGGCGTCTGGTGCGGCTACGAGGCCATCCGCCGCTCGTCGGTGTTCGAAAACGGTGAGACGACGTACTACATGGACGGCGGGCTGGTCCAGGGCGGCCCGCTCGCCGGCCAGTTCCGCATCGGCGCGCCGTTCGCCTTCGGCGTGATCGACTCGGACGAGAACCGGATCTACACCGGGCCGGACTTCTACGGCGCGGGTCAGCCCTACGGCGGGTTCGTGGACGCGCACTACTACGGACCCGGTTGGCAGGTCGACCTGCAGACCTGGAACCAGCTCCTGCCGGACAACGAGACCCAGGTCTACTCCTCGACCCTGTTCCAGGGGTGGGCCGCGGTCGGCTGCTTCATCGGCGTGTACAAGCGGACCTTCACCGAGACCGACGAGACCCGGGCGATGGTCGCCGAGCACATCGAGGCCGAGACCCGTCGCGGACCGGTGCCGTACATCCTGCCCACCAAGCAGGCCGGCGCCTTCCGCGGACAGTGCGAGCTGTGGGGGGTCGACCAGAAGCTGCGCGGCACCGTCGACGTGGAGCTGGGGATCGAGCCGATCAACCTGCTCCGCAGCAAGCGGCAGGTCAGCTGGTCCGGCGCCGGGCTCGACCGGAGCTTCACCACCGAGCAGCGCCGCGACGGCAACCGGCTCTTCTTCGAAGGGCCGGACGCCTGGGGCAACGCCCAGGCCTTCGGGCGGGGCAGCTTCGGCAACTGGCACTTCAACGACGCCGGCAAGGTCAAGAGCCGTGAGGTGACCCTGGACGCGGAGCCCGGCATGTCCGCCGGACGCCGCCTCGCCGTGGTGTACGAGATCTTCCACGGCGCGCAGCTCGATTCGGTGCTGCACGGCGTGCTGGAGTGGGAGGACGCCGCGTGAGCGGCAAGGTGGTCGTGGTGACGGGCGGGACCCGGGGCATCGGCCTCGGGCTCGTCCGCTCCTTCGCCGACCTCGGCGCGACCGTCGTCTTCTGCGGCCGCTCGGCGGCCACCGTGGAGGCGGTCGCGGCGGAGATCCCCGGCACGCTCGGGGTCACCGCCGACGTGACCTCCCGCGCGGACCTGGAGAACCTCTGGGACCGGGCGGTCGCCGCCTTCGGGCGGGTCGACATCTGGGTCAACAACGCCGGCCGGTCGCACGCCCGCAAGCCGCTCTGGCAGATCCCCGCCGCGGAGCTCGACGAGGTCATCGACCTCAACCTCGGTGGGCTCGCCCGGGCCAACGCGGTGGTGCTCGCCCGGATGGCCGAGCAGGGACACGGCGCGGTCTGGAACATGGAGGGCTACGGCTCCGACGGCATGATGCAGTCGGGGCTGACCGGCTACGGGGCCACCAAGCGGGCGGTCACCTACCTGACCGACTCCACCGCGAAGGACCTCGACGCCGCCGGGCTCGCCGAGAAGGTCACCGTGCACCACCTCTCCCCGGGGATGGTGGTCACCGACCTGCTCACCCACGACTACACGCCCGAGGAGTTCGAGAAGGTCAAGAAGATCTTCAACATCCTCGCCGACAAGGTCGAGACCGTCACGCCGTGGCTGGCGCAGCGGGTGCTCGCCGGCGGGAGCAACGGCAGCCGGGTCGCCTGGCTGACCAAGGGCAAGGCGGCCCGCCGGTTCGCCACCGCGGCGTTCAACAAGCGGGACCTCTTCGCCGAGTCGGCGGCGTCATGACCACCGCGCCGATGGTCCTGGCCGCCACCTCGGAGTACTCGCTGGCGCTGGCGCTGGAGGACTTCGTCCCCTCGCTGCTGGCGCTGGCCGGGTTCTGGTTCCTCGCCTCGGTCGCCGCCAGCGTGGTGCCCACCACGCTGACGGCCGGCCGGGTCGGCGCCGTGTTCATCGGCGCCGGTGGTCTGGCCAAGTCGTCCTGGAAACTGATCGTCGTCACCACCGGCGCCGATCTGACCTGGCTGGAGTCGCTGCTCTTCCCACTGATGGCGATCGGGTCGGTGATCCTGCTCTGGGCACTGTTCTCGGCACTGCGGCGGCGGGCGATCATCTGGTGGCCGTTCCTGGCCGTCCTGGTGATCTACGCCGGCTGGTGTCTCGCCGTCGAGCGGCTGCAGCCGATCTTCTTCCTCGCCACCACCGGGGTCACCCTCGTGAGCGTCTGCGGGGCGATCCTGGCCGGGCGGCAACGGGAGTGGCTGCCGGTGGTGCTCTTCGGCGTCGGCATCGCCTTCGTTGCCTGCCTGGTTCCGCTGCGCGGTCACCCCGAGCACGACACGGTGACCTTCCAGTGGATCGAGCAGTCCACCAACACCATCGCTCAGGCGGCGCTGCTCGCCGCGAGCTGGCTGACCCTGCGTGCGTACACCGTCCGCTCGCTCATCAACAGTTTCATGGAGTCGAAATGACTGACGCTCTCGGCTGGCGCCGCAAGTTCGGGGTCATCGCGCCCTCGACGAACACCATCGTCGAGCCCGAGTTCTACCAGATGACGGTTCCGGGGGTGACCGCGCACTTCTCGCGCATCCACATCCGCAACCAGGATCTGTCGAGCAACGACAACTTCGAGAACCTGCTGACCCAGATCCGCGCCGAGATCGGCTCGGCCTGCGAGCGGGTCCTGACGGCCGAGCCCGACTACATGGTCATGGGCATGTCCGCCGAGACCTTCTGGGACGGCGTCGAGGGCAACCGGCAGTTCATCAAGCAGATCAAGGACATCACCGGTCTCGAGGTCGCCACCGGCGCCGAGGCGTGCGAGCGCGCGCTGAAGCTCTACGGCGCCAAGAAGATCGGCGTCATCACGCCGTACCAGAGCATCGGTGACGAGAACGTCGTCAAGTTCTTCACCGAGCTGGGCTTCGAGGTGGCGGCGATCAAGGGCCTGAAGTGCCCGACGGCGGTCGCCATCGCCCACGTCACGCAGGACGAGCTGCGCGACGCGATCATCGAGGTCAACGCCCCCGACGTCGACGCGATCGTGCAGTGCGGCACGAACCTGTCGATGGTGACGCTGGCCGACGAGGCCGAGCGCTGGCTCGGCAAGCCGGTCATCGCGATCAACGCCGCCACCTGGTGGATGGCGCTGCGGGACAACGGCATCAACGACAAGGTCTACGGCGCGGGCTCGCTGCTGCGCGAGCACTGAGCCGGGCGGTACGCGAATCGGGGCACCGGCTGCGGCCGGTGCCCCGATTCTGTGTGGACCGCCGTGGGGGTCGCCGGTCCGGTCGTGGTGTGGACCGGGCGGAGGTGCCCGGCCGGTGGTGGTGCGGTCAGGCCGGGTAGGCGTTCGCGGCGAGCGCGGTGCCGCCGGGACGGAACGCGGCCGGGGCGTGGATCACGCAGGTCTGCGCGTACTCCCGCAGTCCTTCCTCGCCGTACTCGCGTCCGTAGCCGGAGCGCTTGACGCCGCCGAAGGGGGCCCGCAGGGTCAGCCCGGTGCGGTTGTGGGTGTTGACGAAGACGAAGCCGGCCTCGAAGCGCCGGGCGAAGTCGACCGCGCGCTCCTCGTCGGCCGACCAGACCGAGGCGCCGAGCCCCAGCTCGCCGGCGTTGGCCCGGGCCAGCACGTCCTCGACGTCGGTGTAGCGCAGCAGCGGCACCGTCGGGCCGAACTGCTCCTCGCCCACCACGGCGGCCTGTTCCGGCACGTCCACCAGCAGGGTCGGGGTGAGGAAGTAGCCGTCGTCGAGATCGGTGCCGGGATCGGTGCGGCCCAGCGGCAGGGCACGGGCACCGTCGGCGACGGCCGCGGCGACCAGGGCTTCGACCCGCGCCACCGAGGCGGCGTTGATCATCGGGCCCATGGTGACGCCGTCGGCGAGCGCGTCACCGGTGCGCAGCACCCGGCCCGCCGCCGCGACGTACGCCTCGACGAACTCGTCGTGCCGCGAGTCGGGCACGTAGAGCCGCTTGGCGGCCATGCAGACCTGGCCGCTGGTGGCGAAGGAGGCCATCACCAGCCGCTCCATGGCGGTCGGGGAGAGGTCGGCGTCGGGCAGGAAGACCGCCGGGTCGTTGCCGCCGAGCTCCAGCACCGTCGGCGTCGTCCGGGTGGCGGCCTGGGCGGCCACGTGCCGGGCGGCGGCGCCGCCGCCGGTGAAGGCGACCTTGGCGACCAGTTCGTGCCCGACCAGTGCGGCGCCGGCCTCGGCGTCACCGTGGACGACCTGGAGCACGTCGGCCGGGAGGTGGGCGGAGAGGATCTCCACGACGGCGCTGATCGTCAGCGGCGCCAGCGGCGAGGGCTTGACCACCATGGTGTTCCCGGCCGCCAGCGCCGGGCCGATCTTGAGCATGGCGAGGATGATCGGCGCGTTCCACGGGGTCACCGCGGCGATCACGCCGAAGGGCCGCCGGCGCAGGATCAGCCGGCCGGCGGCGTCGTCGACCTCGTCGTCGGCCAGCACCGCGCCGGCGTGTGCGGTCACCCAGCGCAGGTACGTGGCGGAGAAGCCCAGCTCGCCCGCCGAGTCGGCGCGGACCTTGCCGCTCTCCCGGGCCAGCAGTACGGCGAGGTCGTCGATCCGGGCGGTCAGCGCGTCGGCGCCGGCGCGCAGCGCGGCGAGCCGTTCGTCGATCGTGGTGGCCGACCACCGCCGGTACGCCGCCTCGGCGCGGCGTACCACCCGGTCGACCGTCGCCGGGCAGGCCACCTCGACCTGCCCGACGACCTCGCTGCTCCGCGACGGGTTCTCGCGGACGATCATGCCGCCACCGGGCGGAGCGAGTTGATCATGGAGCTGTTCAGCAGGTACTGCCGGCCGCGCACCGGGTCCGCGCCGATGGCCCGCAGCTCGTCCAGGTGCGCCTTGCGGGCGGCCGGGTCGGTGGCGCTCATCTTCTGGTAGTTGCCGTGCGAGACCTTCTGCACGAACGACAGGGCGATGTCGCGCCGCTTGGCCGCCGCCGCGTCGAGGGCCGCCACGTCCGGCGCCGCCGGGTCGAACGCCTCCGCGTACGCCATCGCGTCGTGGATGCCGGAGTTCATGCCGAGACCACCGAGCGGGTTGTTGATGTGCGCGGCGTCGCCGGCGAGCAGCACCCGGCCCAGCCGGAAGGTCGACGCGACCCGCTGGTGCACCCGGTAGATGCTGTAGTGGGCCACGTCCCAGGGGCGGCCGGGATCGACGATGGCGCGCAGCCGCTCGTCGAGCCGGGCCAGCTCCACCTCGTCGGCGGTCTCCTCCGGGGTGGGCAGCAGCACCCGCCAGTGGTCCGGCGTCTGCAGCAGCACCGCCCACTCGACCGGGTCGAAGACGTAGTTCACCGCGGCGAGTCCGGGGATCAGCGCGGGCAGGTCCTCCCGGGTGGAGGCGACCAGGAAGCGCTCCGGGTAGGTGATGCCGTCGAAGCCGAAGTCAAGTCCACGGCGGATCGCCGAGTTCGCGCCGTCGGCGCCGATGACCCACTCGGCGCTGGCGGTGCGGCCGTCGGCGGTGGCAACCGTGACCAGATCGTCGGTCTGGCTGACCTGCTCGATCGGCCAGCCGAACCGCACCTCGCACTGCGGGTGGGCGGCCAGGTGCGCCAGCAGGATCGGGGTCAGCTTCGACTGCTCGCACTGCACCCGGTACGGGTACGGCGTGTCCTGCTCCAGCAGCCCGAGGTCGAGCTCGGCGATCAGCCCTTCCTGCCGGTCGCGGTAGGCGAAGGTCGGCGAGACCAGGCCCCGCTCCATCAGCTCGTCGAGCACGCCGAGACCGGCGAGCATCTCCAGCGTCGGCGGGTGGAACGTGGAGGCGCGGGACTCGGCGGCGAGCCCCTCGCCGGCCTCCAGCACGGTCACCTTGACACCCTTGCGGGCGAGGGCGAGCGCGGCGGTCAGCCCGACCGGGCCGGCGCCGACGACGATCACGTGGGTCATGGGGTTGTCTCCTGGGCGTAGCGGGCGTCGAGGGCGAGTGCGTCGTCCTGACCGACGAGGGCGGTGAACTGCGGCCAGGTCAGCCGGGGCACACCGGCGGCGTGCCCCTGCCGGCCGATCGCGGCGTACGCCTGCGCGGCGGCGTGCAACGCGGCCAGCACCCCGGCGACCGGATGCAGCAGCAACCGGACCCCGGTGGCGGCCAGGTCCTCCCGGCTCGGGGTCGCGGCGGTGTCTCCGCCGGCCTCCGAGCGGTTGACCACGAGCGGTACACCCGGCAGCGCCGCGTGCACCTCCGCGAGGGCGTCGAGGGTGTCGGCGCCCTCGACGAAAACGGCGTCCGCGCCCGCGGCCACATAGGCCCGGGCGCGGTCGATGGCATCGGCCAGGCCGGTGACGGTGTACGCGTCGGTACGGGCCACCACCACCAGGCCGGTGCCCGCCTCGGCGACGGCGCGGATCTTCGCGGCCGCCATCGGCAGGTCGATGAGGGTCTTGCCGGGCAGGTGCCCGCAGCGCTTCGGCTGCACCTGGTCCTCCAGGTGCAGCCCGGACACACCGACGGCGGCGTACCGCCGGGCGGTCCAGACGGTGTGCGGGACGTTGCCGTAGCCGGTGTCGGCGTCGGCGAGCAGCGGCACCCCGGCCGCGGCGCCGGGCATGCCGCCCAGCGCCGGCACCAGGCCCGCGGCCCGCTCGGCGACGTGTGTGCCGTGCAGGTACCCGAGATCGGGCAGCCCCAGGGCGAGCGCCGAGCAGACCGCGCCGGAGAGGTGCACCGCGCGGTGCCCGGCGGCTACGGCCAGCGCCGCGGTGGGCGCGTCGTAGACGCCGGGCGCGTCGACCAGGTCGGACCCGCGCAGCAGTGCGGCGAGCGGATTCATGGGCGCCCGTGCAGCGCGAATCCGCCCTCCACCCCGACCACCCGGGGGTTGGTGAAGAAGCGCAGCGTCTCGGCCGTGCCCTCCTCGGCGTAGCCGGAGAGGCCCCAGGCGGGACGCGGGGTGAACAGGTGCAGGCTCATGATGCTGGAGCCGTTGACCTTCACCTCGCCGGAGCGGACCCGGCGGGCGACGGCGGTGGCCTGTTCGGCGTCGGTGCCGAGCACGTACGCCTCCAGGCCGTACGGCGTGCCGTTGGCCAGCGCGACCGCCTCGTCGAGGTCGCGGTAGGCGTGCACCGCCGCCACCGGGCCGAAGATCTCCTCGGTGGTGTGCTGCGGGTCGACCCCGGTCACCAGCGTCGGGGCGAGGAAGTTGCCCTCGGCGGGTGCGTCCGGGGCGTGCGCCGTGCCGCCCTTGGCGACCAGTTCGTCGCGGGCGGCGGTGATCCGGCCCAGGTGCAGCGAGTGGATCAGCGGCCCCATGTCGGTCGCCTCGTCCAGCGGCGCCCCGATGCGCAGGGCGCCGAGCCGCTCCACCACGGCGGCGACGATCTCGTCGTGCCGGTCGGCGGGCAGCAGCAGCCGGCCGAGCGCCCGGCACCACTGTCCGTTGAGGGTGGTCAGCAGGTCCGCCGCGGCGCGGGCCGCGTCGGCGAGGTCCGCGTCCGGCATGATGATCAGCGGGTTGTTGCCGCCGAGTTCGAGCTGGACCGGCTTGATGTCGTACGCGCAGGCCGCGGCGACGGCCCGGCCGCCGGCCAGGCCACCGGTGAAGGAGACCGCGCGGATGCGCGGGTCACCGACGACCTGGGCGCCGGCGCCGGCGTTGCCCTGGACCATCTGGAAGACCCCGGCGGGTACGCCGGCCGCGGTCAGCGCCTCGTCGATCACCCGGGCCAGCAGCTGCGTGCCGTACGGGGCGAACTCGCTCGGCTTGAGGATGGTGGTGCAGCCGGCCGCGAGGGCGTTGGCGACCTTGTGGGCCGCCATCGCCGCCGGGCTGTTCCAGGGCACGACGCAGGCGGCGGGCCCCCAGGGGAGCCGGTCCACCTCGACGGTGCGGCCGTCCTCGCGCTGGGCGGTGCTGCTCAGCCAGCCCTCGCGCAGCTGGGCCGCGGCGAGCCGGAACGAGCCCTCCATGATCATGCCGACCGGGGTGGTCTGCCGGATCGGCACACCGGTGGCGGCCGACTCCAGCGCGACGATCTCCGCCGTACGGGCGGCGACGGCGTCGGCGACCGCGTCGAGGATCTCGGCGCGGCGGCCCGCCGGCACCGACGACCAGACGCCGGTGGCGTGCAGTTCGTCGGCGACGGCGAGCGCCTGGGCGATGCGGTCGGCGGCGGTGCCGAGCGCCGGACGGAGCTGCGCGCCGGTCGCCGGGTCCTCAAGGGCGAAGCCGAGTTCCTCGGTGCACGCGGCCCAGCCGCCGGCCACGAGGTCGGCGGTGGGCTCCAAGCGGGGCGCGATGCTCATTTGGCGACGTTCGCGAAGAGGGTGTTGGCGCGGTCGGTCGTGACCATCGAGGCGGCCTCGAGGCGGCCCCGCTCCGGCGGGAAGGTCATGACCAGGCCCATCGACAGGTCGCGCAGCGCGCGGCCGATGCTGCCGTCCATGGTGGCGCCGGAGGTGCCGGAGGCCTTCAGGCAGCCGACGGCGACGTCGAAGGCGGCCTCGCAGATCGAGCCCTTGGCCATGCGCCACTGGCGGTACACGTCGTCCTTGGCGGCGATCGGCGGCTCGGAGGTCTCCAGCAGCAGCTGGCGGCGCAGCCAGAGGTAGGCCGTCTCCAGGCGCTCGGTCATGTCGCCGATGATCACCTGGTGCATCGGGCTCTCGGCGATCGACTTGCCGGTGTCGGCGAACTTCTTGCTCATCAGCCGGTCCAGCGTCTCGTCGTAGATCGCCTGGGCGGCGCCGACGTAGGTGGCGGTGATGGCGAGCTGGTTGCCGACGAAGCTGCCCCGGCTGCACTGGAGCATCTTCACGAAGGCGCCGGGCACGGTGAGCGCCTCGTCGGCCGGGATGAAGACCTCGCTGAGGGTGACGCCGTGGTTGGCCGAGCCGCGCATGCCCAGGCCGTTCCAGAAGGGCCGCTCGCCGACGCCCTCGGCGTCGCGCGGGACCAGGAAGAGGGCGAGGCCGTTCGCGTCCTCGGTGCCGTCGATCTTGGCGGTGACGAGGTAGGTGTCGGCGATGCCGGTGGCGCAGCCGAAGGACTTCTCGCCGTTGAGCGCCCAGCCGCGTACGCCGTCACGCTCCACCGGGGTGGCGGTGGTGGCGATGGCGATGTTCGCGCCGGAGCTCTTCACCGACTCGCTGGCGAAGTTGGCGAGCCAGACGCCGTCGGCCATCCGGGTCAGCACCTTCTCGGCGAAGGCCTTGACGGTCGGCACGTCGGCGTCGTCGAAGAGCCCGGCCTCGATGGCCTCCAGCGGCAGGGTGCCGCGCGAGGCGCTGGTGTTGTGGAAGAAGAAGGCCAGCGCGGTGGAGGGGCAGGCGGTGCCCATCGCGTACGTGGCGGCGGCGAGGTCGCGCAGGGTGCCGCCGAGACCGCCGTACTCCTTCGGCACGACCAGGCCGAGCAGGCCGGCGTCGCGCAGCAGCTTGATGTGCCCGACGGGGAAGGCCCCGTCGGCGTCGGCCTGGGCGGCGGCGGCGCGCAGCGCCGGCAGGACCTGCTCCACGCGGGCGGCGCGGTCCTTCTCGTCCGGCGTCATTTCGTCGAGGAAACGCTCCCCGGTCAGGCGGTCGACCATGGTTCTCTTCTCCAAGTCTGTGGATCGTGCGCTGCGGGCGGGCAGCGGTGTATTACGAGGTGGTGCTGGAGAGCAGCGCTTCGTCGGCCACCGGCTCGTCGTCGCAGACGACTCCGAGCTGGCGGGCGAGCAGGCGCAGGTCTGCGGCGGGCAGCCCGTCGGGGGCGGCGCCTTCGACGGCGTCGAAGTGCCGGACCCCGCTCTTCATCGCGACGAGCGCGTTGACCAGGCCGAGCCCGTGGTGGGCGCGCAGGCGTACCCGCACCTCGGCGGGGCGGACCCGGACCCGGGCGTCCTGAAGGACCCGGCGGACCTGCAGCGGGGTGGCCTCGGCCAGTTCGGTGCAGCCGACCTGGACGCAGCCCAGGCCGGTGAGCTCCTCAAGGGCCCCGAGCACGGTGGATTCGCGCTCGGCGGTGAAGGCGTCGTTGACGTAGCCGATGGTCCGCAGGCCCCGGGCGTCGGCGGCGGCGTGCACCTCGGCGGCCCGGGCCAGGTCGCTGCGGTCGCTGATGCTGAACTCGATGTGGTCGGCGTGCTCGGGCGCCGAGGCGACGTCGTCGGGAGTGGCCACCGCGAAGACCCGCGAGCGCGGGGTGACGGTGATGGTGATCGACTCGGGGAGCGGGTCGGCGAGCTGTCCCCAGGCCCGGGAGTGGAACAGCAGGGGTGCTGTCACACGCGGGGTCTCGGTGGCGAGCACCTCGCCGACGAAGATGGTGTGGTCCCCGCCGGGGTGGGCGTAGACGACCCGGCAGTCGAGCCAGGCGTTCGCATCGGCGAGCACCGGCGCGCCGGTGGCCGCGGTGACCCAGGTGGCTTCGGCGAACCGGTCGGTCACCCCGGGCTGCATTCCGGCGAAGCGCCGGCCTATTGCGGCCTGGTCCTTACCGAGGATACTGACCGCGAAGACACCGGAGCGCTGCACGAGCTCCTTTGTCGGAAGATGGTTGCCGAGGCAGATCGAGACCAGTGGTGGGTCCAGACTGACCGAGGAGAAAGAGCTCGCGGTCATGCCGTGCGGGGCGTGTTCGGGCCCGTCGCCGAGGGTCGTCACCACACCGACGCCACTCGGCCACTGCGCGAGTGCCGAGCGGAATTTCGCGGTATCGATTGGCACCTGGCCTCCGTTTCGCTGTAGGAAACGCTGTTGCCGCTACGGTAACGATCCTCGGTTTGTCGTGTCAATGACGCTTCGGTTGGGGAACGGTGTTTTCCTCGGCGGAATCAGCCACCTAAACTGGCAGCGATGACGCAGTCAGGGGGAAGGCCAAGTGCCAACTAGCACCGCAGCTCGTAACGCGAACGGCACCGAGGAGGGTGAGACCTCCTCGCGCTCCATCGCGGCGGTCGAACGTGCCATGGATGTCCTGCTGCTCTTCGGCCGCAGCGCCCAGCCGGACTTCGGCGTCACCGAGATCGCCACCGAACTCGGGCTGACCAAGGCCGCCGTGCACCGCATCCTCACCGCACTGCGCAGCCGGGACCTGATCACGGTCGACCCGAGCACCCGCCGGTACGCCCTCGGGCACGCCGCCGTGGCGCTCGGCCGGGCGTACCTGGCCCGCACCGACCTGCGCGCGATGGCCGCGCCCGAGCTGCGCCGCCTCGGCGAGCAGACCGGGGAGACCGCCACCCTCTCGCTACGCCGGGGCAACACCCGCCTCTACGTCGACCAGGTCGTGCCCGAGCAGGAACTGCGCATGGAGGTCGTGCTCGGGGTGCCCTACCCGCTGCACGCCGGCAGCTCCTCCAAGGCGTTCCTGGCCTTCCTCGACGAGGCCGAGCTGGAGGACTACCTCAGCCACGGTCCACTTGAACAGGTGACCGAGCGCACCATCACCGACGTGGCGAAGCTGCGCCGAGAGGTCGCCTCGATCCGCCGCAAGGGCTACGCGATGTCCCTCGGCGAGCGCCAGCCCGGCGCCAGCTCGCTGGCGGCGCCGGTCTTCGACCACGACGGACACGTGGTGGCCGTCGTCAGCGTCGCCGGGCCGACGGTGCGTTTCAAGGCCGACCAGCCCGAGAACGTCGCGGCGCTGCTGGAGGCGACAGCCCGGATCTCCGAACAGCTCGGCTACCTCGCCCGGGCCTGACAACTCCGCCGGCAGCCCGCGCCGCGCCCCGGCCCGTTCGGGTAGGGCTCAGCCAAGAACTCGGCTCAGCCCAGGGCGCGGCTCAGCCGAGGGTGAGGCCCGCGCCTGCGGCGATCCGGCCGACCAGCCGCGGCAGTGACTCGGCGATCGGCTCGCGGATGATCTCGGTGGCGAGGTCGTCGTACGGGGTCGGTTCGGCGTTGACGATGATCAGCCGGGCGCCGGTGGCGACGGCCAGGTCGACCAGGCCCGCCGCCGGGTGCACCTGCAACGAGGTGCCGACCGCCAGGATCAGGTCACTGGCGAGCACCGTGCTGCGGGCGCTGTTGAGCACCGCCGGGTCGAGGGTCTCGCCGAACATCACGGTGGCCGACTTCAGGATGCCGCCGCAGGTCCGGCAGGCCGGATCGGCCTCGCCGCCGGCGACCCGGTGCAGTGCCTCGCTCATCTCCGACCGGGCCTTGCAGCGGATGCACTGGACCTTGCGGGCGGTGCCGTGCAGTTCCAGCACGTCGTCGTCGGTGAGCCCGGCGGCCTGGTGCAGCCCGTCGACGTTCTGGGTGATCACCCGCAGCGGCAGCCCGGCACGCGCGAGCGCCACCAGCGCCCGGTGCCCCGGTCCCGGAACGGCAGACAGCAGCCGCGACTCCCGGCGCATCTGCCAGGAGCGACGCCGGATCTGCGGGTCGTCGAGGTAGTACGAGTAGGTGACGAGCTTCTCGGCCTCCGGGTCGCGCCGCCACACCCCGTTCGGGCCGCGGTAGTCCGGGATTCCGGAGTCGGTGGAGATGCCGGCCCCGGTGAGGACGGCAAGCAGGGAGAGGGGCGCCGGCACGGCCCCGGCCGGTTGCTGCTCGCTCATCCGGCCAGGCTAGGCCGTCGAGTGACGTACCGGCTGCCCCGGGGGTGGCCGGGCGGCCCCGCAACCGGCCTCGGGTGCCGATCCGGGACCGTCTCCTGCTCGCGGTGATGGCTCAGGCGGGCGGCGGAGCGTCCCGCAGTTCGCGCTTGAGGATCTTCCCGGCGGCGTTGCGCGGCAGCGCGGCCACCACCTGGTACTCCTTGGGGGCCTTGTAGCCGGCCAGCCGCTCGCGGGCGTGGCCGTCGAGCGCCGCGGTCAGCGCCGCCGCGTCGGCGTCGCCCTTGGCCACCACGTACGCCACGACCCGCTCGCCCCACTGCTCGTCGGGGCGGCCGACCACCGCGGCCTCGACCACGCCGGGGTGGGTGGCGAGCACCTCCTCGACGTCCCGCGGGTAGACGTTGACGCCGCCGGTGATGATCACGTCCTTCTTGCGGTCGACGATGGTGATGAAGCCCTCGTCGTCGACGGTGACGATGTCGCCGCAGGTCAGGAAGCCGTCGTCGGTGGTGCAGGCGGCTGTCGCCTCGTCGTTGTCGAGGTAGCCGTTCATCAGGTACGGCGAGCGGCTGTAGAGCTCGCCCGGCTCGCCCGGGGCCACCGGCTGCCCGTCCTCGCCGACGACGCGGACCTGGGTGGCGAACCACGGGTGGCCGACACTGCCGGCCTTGCGGCGGGCGTCGGCCGGGCGCAGGTTGCTGATCACGCCGCCCTCGGTGGAGCCGTACAGCTCGTGCACGCCGGCGTCGGGGAACGAGTCGAGCACCCATTCCTTGAGCGGCCTGGGCAGCGCCGAGGCGTTGAAGTAGAGGGTGTCCAGGCTGCTCAGGTCCGCGAGGGCGGCGGGGTTCTCGGTCACCGCCCGGATCTGCTGGGCGTGGGTGGGGACCATGAAGACCGACTGGGCGCGCTCGGCCTCGATCTGGGTGAGCATCCGTTCCGGGTCGAACTTGCGCAGCATGCTCACCGTGCCGCCGCAGTAGACCGCCGCGTACGCGAAGGCGAAGCCGGCCCCGTGGTACATCGGTGCGACCGCGATGGTGCGCCGGCCGGGGCCGAGCCCCCACTCGAGGGCGGTGGCGTAGAAGGTCAGCGACCGGGAGCGGTGCGAGATCTGCACGCCCTTCGGATCGCCGGTGGTGCCGGAGGTGTAGGCGACGCAGAACGGGTCGCGTTCGTCGACGGCGATCCAGGGGTCGACGGCGCGGGCGTCGGCCAGGGCTGCCTCGTAGTCGCGGCCGAGGCTGGTGCCGTCGACGCTGAGGACCAGCCCGGTCGCGGCGGCGGCGTTGGCGGCGGCGGCCGCGTACGCCTCGTCGACGATCAGGGCCCGGGCCTTGGAGTGGGCCATGATGAAGTCGACCTCGGCGGCGGTCAGCCGGGGGTTCAGCGGGACCAGGACCAGGCCGGCCTTGGCGACACCGGCGGCGATCTCGGGGTACTCCAGCCGGTTGCCCATCAGCAGCGCGACGCGCTCGCCGGGCGCCAGGCCCGAGGTGAGCAGGGTCTGCGCGAGCCGGGAGGCCCGGTCGTCGAGAGCCGCGTAGCTGAGGGTGCGGTCGCCGTCGATGACGGCCACGGTTCGCGGGGTCGCGCGGGCGAACTCGCGCACGCCTCCGGCGATGGTGAGGTCGGCGCCTCCGGCAGAGAGCATGGCTGAATGGAAACACCGTTTCAATTACCGCGCAAGGGTTCCGGCACGGAGCGGGACGCCGTGCGGCCCGGCCGGGACGGCAGCTCCTGCTGCCCTCCCGGCCGGCGTGCGTACTAGGCGGCCGGGGGGAACATTCCGGCGCGGCCGAGCTGTCCGGGGACGGTCACGTCGAGCTGCCGGCCGATCCAGACGCCCGCCTCGGCCAGCGCCGCCACGTCCACGCCGGTCTCGACCCCGGAGCGGTTGAGCAGGTACGCCAGGTCCTCGCTGGCGATGTTGCCGGTCGCCGCCGGGGCGAACGGGCAGCCGCCGATGCCGCCGGCGCTGGCGTCGAGGGCGCGTACTCCGGCGTCGAGCGCGGCCATCGCGTTGGCGTACCCGGTGTTGCGGGTGTTGTGGAAGTGCGCGCGCAGCGCGGCGGCCGGGGCGACCTCGCGCACCGCGGCGACCAGGTCGGTGACCTGCCGGGGCACGCCGACGCCGATGGTGTCGGCGAGGCAGATCTCGTCCGGGTTGGCCTGGGCGGCCGCGGCGGCCAGGTCGCGCACCGCGCCCACCGGCACCTCGCCGGTGTACGGGCAGCCGAAGGCGGCGGCGATGGTGACGGTGGTGCGCAGCCCAGCCTCGCGGGCACCGGCGGCCACCTCGCCCCAGACGGCGAGCGAATCGGCGGTGGACATGCCCTGGTTGCGGCGGGAGAATTCGTCAGTGGCGACGATCACGTAGTTGATCTCGTCCACCCCGGCGCTGGCGAGGGCACGATCGAGTCCGCGCCGGTTGAGCACCAGGCCGATGTAGGCCACGCCCGCGTCGCGGGGGACGCCGTCGAGGACCGCCTCGGCGTCGGCCATCTGCGGCACCCGGCCAGGGTGAACGAAGGCGACGGCTTCGATCCGGCGGACGCCGGCGGCGACGGCGCGTTCGATGTAGGCAACCTTGGTCGCCGCGTCCAGGATGGTCTTCTCGTTCTGCAGTCCGTCGCGCGGACCCACCTCGACGAGTTCCATGCGCCCTCCGGTTCCCCTAGCGAAACAACGTTTCCCAAGTGTAGGGTCCGGGCACGTTGTGAGAGAAGTAGGAGGTCACGTGGTCGCCGCGCTGTCTGACATTCGGGTGATCGAGATGGGCACCCTCCTCGCCGGCCCGTTCTGCGGCCAGCTCCTCGGTGACTTCGGCGCCGAGGTGATCAAGCTGGAGGACCCCGGCAAGGGTGACCCGATGCGGCAGTGGGGCCGCGAGAAGGCCCACGGCCAGTCGCTCTGGTGGCCGGTCGTCGCCCGCAACAAGAAGTCGGTCACCTGCAACCTGCGCACCACCGCAGGGCAGGAGCTGGTCCGCAAACTGGTCGCCGAGGCCGACGTGCTGGTGGAGAACTTCCGCCCCGGCACGCTGGAGCGCTGGGGGCTCGACTACGAGACCCTCCAGAAGATCAACCCGCGGCTGATCCTGACCCGGGTCACCGGCTACGGCCAGACCGGCCCGTACGCCCCGCGCGCCGGCTTCGGCGCGATCGGTGAGGCGATGGGCGGCCTGCGCTACGTCATCGGCGAGGCCGACCGGGCGCCCGCCCGCGCCGGCATCTCCATCGGTGACTCGCTCGCCGCCACCTACGCCGCCTACGGCACCCTCGCCGCCCTGCACGCCCGGGAGCGCACCGGCCAGGGCCAGGTCGTCGACTCGGCGATCTACGAGGCGGTCATGGCGATGATGGAGTCGCTGATCCCCGAGTGGGCCGTCGCCGGCTACCAGCGCGAGCGCACCGGGGCGATCCTGCCGAACGTGGCGCCGAGCAACGCGTACCCGACGCTGGACGGCTCGGACATCCTGATCGCCGCCAACCAGGACACCGTCTTCCGCCGCCTCTGCGACGTGATGGGCCGTCCGGAGCTGGCGCAGGACCCGCGCTACGCCACGCACGGCGCCCGCGGCGCCAACCAGGCAGAGCTGGACGCCCTGGTCGGCGCCTGGACCGCGACCCAGCCCAACGCCGAACTGCTCGCCGCGCTGCACGCCGCCGGCGTGCCGGCCGGCGGCATCTACACCGCGGCCGACATCCTCGCCGACCCGCACGTCAAGGAGCGTGACGCCGTCGTGGCCGTCCCGCACCCCGAGCTGGGCGAGCTGCCGATGCAGGCGCCCGCGCCGAAGCTCTCGGCGACCCCGGGTGAGATTCGCTGGGCGGGCCCGGCGCTGGGCCAGCACAACGACGAGGTGTACGGCACGCTGCTCGGCCTCAGCGCCGACGAGCGCGCCGCCCTCGCCTCGGACGGGGTCATCTGAGCATGGCGGGGCTCGACGAGGACTACGCGGCCGCCGGGTTCGCCCGGCGGCTCGGCTGGGGGCGGCGGCCGGCGCTGGTGCTGATCGACCCGGTGGTCGCCTACACCCAGCCCGGCTCGCACCTGTACGTGCAGACCGGTCCCGCGGCCGTCGGCGCGATGGCGGCGCTGCTCGACGCGGCCCGTGGCGCGGGGCTGCCGGTCGCCTTCACCACCGTGCGCTACGCCGACGACAGCTGCGCCGAGGCGCCGCTGTTCGCGGCGAAGGTGCCGGCGCTCAAGGCGTTCGCCGATGGCAACCCGCTCGGCGCGTTCCCGGCCGAGCTGACACCGCGCCCGGGCGAGAACGTGATCGTCAAGCACTACGCCAGCGCGTACGCGGGCACCTCGCTGGCGGCCTGGCTGGCCGCGAACTCGGTCGACACGGTCGTGCTCGGCGGCTTCTCCACCAGTGGCTGCGTGCGGGCGTCCGGAGTGGACACCCTCCAGCACGGCTTCCGGCCGATGGTGGTGCGTGAGGCCTGCGCGGACCGGGATCCCGGCCCGCACGAGGCGAACCTCTTCGACCTGGACGCCAAGTACGCCGACGTGGTGTCGCTGACCGAGGCGGTGCGGAAGCTGAGCGAGGCGGGCTGACCGCGCGCTGAACCCGTTGCCACGGGCCGGATCCCCATCGGGG
>Ga0233385_1000195_pt1 | contig 34594 bp, 20 predicted proteins | sample ElkDunMinimDraft_16_FD_191543 | JGI IMG/M metagenome (GOLD analysis project Ga0233385, IMG submission 191543) | Fecal eukaryotic communites from dung pellets of Tule Elk in California, USA - Elk Dung G36 | ecosystem: Host-associated > Mammals > Digestive system > Large intestine > Fecal | place...
GGCATCGAAGGCTTCGGCGACTGGGCCGAGCAGCTCGTGGCCGAGTCCACCGGCAAACACGGACGCGGCATCCTGCCGGTCGTGGTGGAGTCGCCGGGCGCGCCGGGCGCCACCGGGGAGGACGTGCTCACCGTCACCTACGGCGGCGCGCTGGGCCCCGGCGCGGTGCCGGGCGGCGGGATCTCCCCCGACATCGCCGTCAACGGCCCGCTCGGCGCCCAGTTCCTCGCCTGGGAGTACGCCACCGCGGTGGCCGGGGTGGTGCTCGGCATCGACCCCTTCGACCAGCCGAACGTCACCGAATCGAAGGAGAACACCAAGCGGCTGCTCGCCTCGGGGGTGGCGGCCGAGACACCGAGCTTCACCGACGGCGCCGTGCAGGTGTACGCCCCGGCAGACGCGCCGCAGGAACTGACGGAGGTGCTGCGTCTGCTGCTGGACTCGGCCGCTCCGCGGGGCTATCTGGCGGTGATGGCCTACCTCGACCGGTTCGGCGACGCCGACGCGGCCGGACTGCGTCCGCTGCTCGCCGCCGCGACCTCCCGGCCGGTGACCTTCGGCTGGGGCCCGCGCTTCCTGCACTCCACCGGGCAGTACCACAAGGGCGGTCCGGCCAACGGGTCCTTCCTCCAGATCACCGGGACACCGGCCGCGGATCTGCCCGTGCCGGGGCAGTCGTACAGTTTCGGCGAGCTGCAGGCTGCCCAGGCCGCCGGTGACCGGCAGGCGCTGACCGAGCGGGACCGCCCGCTGGTCCGACTGCACCTGACCGATCGCGCCGCCGGCCTGGCCCAGCTGCGGGAGGCGGTCGAAGCCTTGCTCTCCGGACGCTGATCCCCCGCCCGAACGACGTCGACTAGGAGAACCGGTGTGAACCCCCTGCGCGACCCCCAGGACCGGCGGCTGCCCCGGATCCCGGAGCCCTGCGCTCTCGTGATCTTCGGGGTGACCGGCGACCTGGCCCGCAAGAAGCTGCTGCCCGCGGTCTACGACCTGGCCAACCGCGGTCTGCTGCCGCCCGGCTTCGTCGTGCTCGGGTTCGCCCGCCGGGACTGGGGTGACGGCGACTTCGAGTCGCTGGCCTACAACGCCGCCCGCAAGCACGCCCGGACCCCCTGGCGGGAGGAGGTCTGGGCGCGGCTGGCCGGCAACATCAAGTTCGTCGGCGGCTCCTTCGACGACGACGAGGCCTTCGACCACCTCGCCGAGACGCTGGACCATCTGCGCGACACCCACGGCATCCCGGGCAACGCCGCCTTCTACTTCTCCATCCCGCCGGCGGCGTTCCCGGTGGTGCTCAAGCAACTCGCCCGCACGGGCATGGCGGACAACGCCAAGTCCCACGGCTGGCGACGGGTCGTCGTGGAGAAGCCCTTCGGTCACGACCTGCCGTCGGCCAAGGCGCTCAACGACCTCGTCGACGACGTCTTCACCGGCAACGACGTCTTCCGGATCGACCACTACCTGGGCAAGGAGACGGTCCAGAACATTCTCGCCCTGCGCTTCGCCAACAACCTGTTCGAGCCGCTCTGGAACACCAAGTACGTCGACTCGGTACAGATCACCATGGCCGAGGACGTGGGCATCGGCTCCCGCGCCGCCTTCTATGACGCGGCCGGCACCGCCCGGGACGTGGTGCAGAACCACCTGCTCCAGCTCCTGGCCCTGGTCGCGATGGAGGAGCCCACCAGCTTCGACGCCGACGAGATCCGGGCCGAGAAGCTCAAGGTGCTCAAGGCGATCACGCTCCCGACCGACGTGCAGGCCGACACCGTACGCGGGCAGTACCTGCCGGGGTGGGTGGCCGGCGAACGGGCGGTCGGCTACCTGGAAGAGGCCGGTGTGCCGGCGGACTCCACCACCGAGACGTACGTGGCGATGAAGCTGGGCATCCAGAACCGGCGCTGGGCCTCGGTGCCCTTCTACATTCGCGCCGGCAAGCGGCTGCCGCGGCGGGTCACCGAGGTCGCCATCATGTTCAAGAAGGCGCCGCACCTGCCGTTCCGCGCCGCCGACATGGAAATGCTCGGCAACAACCAGCTCGTCATCCGGGTCCAGCCCGACGAGGGCGTGGTGATCAAGTTCGGTTCCAAGGTCCCCGGCACCACCATGGAGGTGCGCGACATCGCGATGGACTTCCAGTACGGCGAGGCCTTCACCGAGTCCAGCCCCGAGGCGTACGAGCGGCTGGTGCTGGACGTGCTCATCGGCGACCGGACGCTCTTCCCGGACGCCGCCGAGGTCGAGCAGAGCTGGCGGGTGATCGACCCGCTCGAGCAGGCCTGGGCCGGCACGGCGCCCGAGCCGTACCGGGCCGGTGAGTGGGGGCCGCGCGCCGCCGACGAGCTGCTCACGCGCGACGGCCGGGCCTGGCGGCGGGCGTGAGCGCAGCGACGGGGAGGAACACATGATCGGCTTGTGGGACACCACCGGCAACGAGGTGGTCAAGGCGCTCGCCGCGGAGCGGCGCAGCGCCGGCGGCGTGGCCAGCGGCATGGCGCTCACCCTGATCGTCGTGGTCGACGAGCGGCGGGTCCGGGAGGCGGAGGCCGCGGCGACCATAGCGGCCGCCACCCACCCCTGCCGGCTGCTGGTGGTGGTCCGGTCGGAGTTCGAACGCGACCGCAGCCGGCTGGACGCCGAGATCGTCGTCGGCGGCCGGCTCGGCCCCTGCGAGGCCGTGGTGCTGCGGATGTACGGCCGGCTGGCACTGCACGCGGAGTCGGTGGTGATGCCACTGCTGGTGCCGGACGTGCCGGTGGTGGCCTGGTGGCACGGCGAACCCCCGGCGGAGATCGCCACCGATTTTCTCGGGGTGGTGGCCGATCGCCGGATCACCGACACCGCACAGGCGCCGGACCCGATCGCCGCCCTGCGGCTGCGGGCCCAGGACTACGTGCCCGGCGACACCGACCTGGCCTGGACCCGGATCACCCCCTGGCGCACCCTGGTCGCCGGCGCGTTCGACAGCACCGTCGCGGCGGTCACCGACGCGACGGTCGTCGCCCCGGCCAAGGACCCGACCGCGGCGCTGATGAGCGGGTGGCTCGCCTCCCGGCTCGGCATCGCGCCGACGCTCTCCCCGACCGACCAGTGGCCGCGGATGCGCTCGGTGGCGCTGCGCTGCGCCAACGGCGACGAGCTGAGCATCGTCCGGGACGACGGGACCGCCCAGTTCCGCCGCAGCGGCCAGGACGAGCGGACGATGCCGCTGACCCGCCGGCCGCTCGGTGACGAGCTGGCCGAGGAGCTACGGCGGCTCGACTCCGACGAGATCTACGCCGAGGCGCTTGGGGCGGCGACCGGGTACTCCGGCCTGGCGGCACGCACCGGTCGACGGGTGCATGTCTGGAAGGACCCGGCCACGGCCGAACGCGCGGAGGCCGGAATCAGCGCGCACAGCGGAACGAGCACCCACGCGTGAGTCGTGCGGGCGTGAACGAAAGGCACCAACCGTGAGTGAGGCGAGCGTCGCCGTCCACGCCGACCCTGATCTCCTGGCCGAGGCGGTCGCCGCCCGGCTGATCGTGCGGCTGCTGGACGCCCAGGCCGACCGAGGGCAGGCCTCGGTCGTGCTGACCGGCGGCCGGATCGCCATCGCGGTCTACCAGGCGGTGCGACGACTGCCCGCCGCCGACGCGGTGGACTGGTCACGGGTAGACGTCTGGTGGGGCGACGAGCGCTTCCTGCCGGCCGGGGACCCGGAACGCAACGAGACCCAGGCCCGGGCGGCGCTCCTGGACCACCTGCCGCTGGACCCGCGCCGGGTACATCCGATGCCGTCCTCCGACGGGGTCGCCGGCAACGACCCGGAGCGGGCAGCGGCCTGGTACGCCGAGGCGCTGGCCACCGCGGCCCGGCCCGGCACTGCCCTGCTCCCCCACCTGGACGTGCTGCTGCTGGGGCTCGGCGAGGACGGGCATGTGGCATCGGTCTTCCCGGAGCACCCGGTCGGCTACGAGACGCGGCCGGTCAGCGCGGTACGGGGCAGCCCCAAGCCGCCGCCGGTGCGGCTCACCCTCACCCTGCCGGCGATCAACACGGCCGAGGAGGTCTGGCTGGTCGCCGCCGGCGCCGCCAAGGCGCAGGCGGTGGGGATGGCGCTGGCCGGCGCCGGTCCGTTCCAGCTGCCGGCCGCCGGGGTGCACGGGGTCTCCCGCACGCTCTGGCTGCTCGACCGCGCCGCAGCCGCCGAGGTCAAGCCGCGGCTGCGCAGCCTGCGCTGAGGCCCGCCGAGGTCACGTACCGGCTCTCCGGCGCCCTGACGGCCGGCTGAACGAAAGCGCCCGGCTCGGATTACCGAGCCGGGCGCTGCCGTACGCGTTGCGGGTTGGTCAGCTGTTCATGGCGAGGCGCATCCAGAGCCCCAGCCCGACGATGCAGGCGAACCAGACGATTCCCACCAGAACGGTGTAACGGTCCAGGTTCTTCTCCGCCACCGAGGAGCCGGCGAGGCTGGAGCTCACGCCACCGCCGAACATGCTGGAGAGCCCACCGCCCTTGCCGCGGTGCAGCAGGATCAGCATGGTGAGCACAAGGCTCGTGATGATCAGCAACGCGACCAACGTGTACGTCAACCAGATCGGCATGGTGGGGGTAGTCCTCTCCTTACGATCCCCGCCCGGTTGAGCGCGGGCGAGCGGCACCGACCGGCGGGCGGGCCCGTCAAGAATAGCGAGCCGTCAGCGACTGATGTGCTCCGGGAAGCGACAGATCGCTGCGAACTCGTCCGCGTCCAGGCTGGCACCGCCGATGAGGCCGCCGTCAACGTCCGGCTGCGCCATGATCGCGGCGATGTTCGCCGCCTTCACCGAGCCACCGTAGAGGATCCGCACCCGCTGTGCCAGGTCCCCGCCGAAGGACTCGGAGAGCCGGTTGCGCAGCGCGCCGCAGACCTCCTGGGCGTTCTCCGGGGTGGCGGTCTTGCCGGTGCCGATGGCCCACACCGGTTCGTAGGCGATCACGACCTTGGCGACCTGCTCGGCGTCGAGCCCCTGCAGCGCCGCGTCGAGCTGACCGGTGCAGTACGGCACCTGCCGGCCCTCCTCGCGGATCTCCAGCCCCTCCCCGACGCAGAGGATCGGGGTCAGGCCGTTCGCCAGGGCCGCCTTGACCTTGGCGTTGACCAGGGCGTCGTCCTCGTGGTGGTAGGCCCGTCGCTCCGAGTGGCCCACCACCACGTACTGGCAGCCGAGCTTGGCGAGCATCGCGCCGGAGACCTCGCCGGTGTAGGCGCCGGCGACGTGCGGCGAGAGGTCCTGCGCGCCGTAACCGAGCAGCAGCTTCTCACCGTCGATCAGCGTCTGCACGCTGCGCAGATCGACAAAGGGCGGCAGCACGACGGTCTCGACCGCGGTCAGCTGCTCCTTGTTCAGGCTGAACGCCAGCTTCTGCACCAGTGCGATGGCTTCCAGGTGGTTCAGGTTCATCTTCCAGTTGCCGGCCATCAGCGGCCGGCGAGCCGGGGTTGCCATCGTCTTCAGCTCTCCAGGGCAGCGATGCCGGGGAGGGTCTTGCCCTCCAGGTACTCCAACGAGGCTCCCCCGCCGGTCGAGATGTGGCCGAACGCGGCCTCGTCGAGGCCGAGAGCGCGCACCGCCGCGGCGGAGTCACCCCCGCCGACCACCGTGACGCCGTCGACCTTGCTGATCGCCTCGGCCACCCCGCGGGTGCCCGCGGCGAACGGGGCCAGCTCGAACACGCCCATCGGGCCGTTCCAGAAGACCGTCTTCGCCCCGGCGATGATCTGCGCGAACTCGGCGACGGTCCGGGGGCCGACGTCCAGCCCGAGCCGGTCGGCCGGGATCTCGTCGGCCGGCACGGTGACGTGATCGGCGTCGGCGGAGAACTCGGTAGCGGCCACCACGTCGACCGGGAGCACGATGCGTCCCTCGGCCCGCGCCAGCAGGTCACGGCAGGTGTCGATCATCTCCGACTCGAGCAGCGACTTGCCGACCTCGTGCCCTTGGGCGGCGAGGAAGGTGAAGCACATGCCACCGCCGATGAGGAGCCTGTCCACCTTGGGCAGCAGCGCCTCGATCACGGCGAGCTTGTCGGAGACCTTCGAGCCGCCGAGGACCACCACGTACGGTCGCTGCGGCGACCCGGTCAGCTTCGAGAGGACCTCGACCTCGCGCAGCACCAGCTTGCCGGCGAAGTGCGGCAGCCGGGCCGGCACGTCGAAGACGCTGGCGTGCTTGCGGTGCACCGCGCCGAAGGCGTCGTCGACGTAGGCCTCGGCGAAGCCCGCGAGCTGGTCGGCGAAGGCACCGCGTTCGGCATCGTCCTTGCTGGTCTCGGCGGCGTTGAACCGCAGGTTCTCCAGCAGCACGATCTGACCCGGCTCCAGCCCGGCCAGCGCCTGGCGGGCCGACTCGCCGACGGTGTCGGTCGCGAAGATCACCGGCGTCTCCGCCAGCGCCTCCAGCCGCCCGGCCACCGGCGCAAGGCTGTACTTCGGGTTCGGCTCGCCCTTGGGGCGGCCGAGGTGCGACATCACGATGATCTCCGCGCCGGCGTCCCGCAGAGCCTGCAGGGTCGGCAGGACGGCGCGGATGCGCCCATCGTCGGTGATCTCGCCGGTCTGCTTGTCGAGGGGCACGTTCAGGTCGGCGCGCACCAGTACGCGCCGACCCGACACACCCTCGGCGAGCAGGTCATCGAGGGTACGGATAGTCACCGGACTGTTCCTCCGTTCGCAACCGCAAGAGACTTGCGTGCGCTCACTTGGACGAGCCGACCAGCTTGACGAGATCGACGAGACGGTTGGAGTAGCCCCACTCGTTGTCGTACCAGCCGACGACCTTGGCCTGGTTGCCCTGGACCTTGGTGAGCTTGGCGTCGAAGATGCAGGACGCCGGGTCGGTGACGATGTCGCTGGAGACGATCGGGTCCTCGGTGTAGCTGAGGATGCCCTTGAGCGGGCCCTCGGCAGCGGCCTTGACCGCAGCGTTGAGCTCCTCGGCGGTGGTGTCCCGGCCCAGCTCCATGGTGAGGTCGGTGGCCGAGCCGGTCGGGATCGGCACCCGCAGCGCGTAACCGTCGAGCTTGCCCTTGAGCGCCGGCAGCACCAGGCCGATCGCCTTGGCGGCGCCGGTCGAGGTCGGGACGATGTTCAGGGCGGCGGCACGGGCCCGGCGCAGGTCCTTGTGCGGACCGTCCTGCAGGTTCTGGTCCTGGGTGTACGCGTGGATCGTCGTCATCAGACCACGGTTGATGCCGAAGGTGTCGTTGATGACCTTCGCCATCGGCGCCAGGCAGTTGGTGGTGCAGGAGGCGTTGGAGATGATGGTGTCCTTCGCCGGGTCGTAGTCACCGTCGTTGACGCCCATCACGATGGTGACGTCCTCGTTCTTGGCCGGCGCCGAGATGATGACCTTCTTGGCCCCGCCGTCGATGTGCGCCCGGGCCTTGGTCGCGTCGGTGAAGAAGCCGGTCGACTCGATCACCACGTCGACACCGAGGTCGCCCCAGGGCAGCTGCGCCGGGTCCTTCTCGGCGAAGGCCTTGATGGTCCGGCCACCTACGACGATCTCGTCCTCACTCGCCTTCACATCCTCGCCGAGCCGGCCGAGAATGCTGTCGTACTTGAGCAGGTGGGCGAGCGTGGCGTTGCTGGTGAGGTCGTTGACGGCGACGATTTCCACATCGGCGCCGGAGGCGAGCACGGCCCGGAAGAAGTTGCGGCCGATCCGGCCGAAGCCGTTGATACCAACCCGGATGGTCACAGCCCATCTCCTCGCATTCAGGTCCGCCGGCATCAGCCCGCGGTCGGCTTGTCAGGTGTACGCCGAACGAGTGAAGCCGGCCGACATAGGTCATCGGCCACCTCGCCGCGGTTTGCGGACCGCCCGAGGCGGTGGGCGGCGACGGGCGAAAACCGGACAACCGGCCCCGCTGCCGCACGCTGCGACCTTATCCGAGCGGAACCTCCTGCGCAGACTCGGGGCGGAGTGCCGCTCGCATCTTGGCCACGGTCCTATCAGACCACGAGCATGTCCGGCGTGACGGCAGCTTCGGTATCCGGGATGCCGAGATCCCGGGCCTTCTTGTCGGCCAGCGCCAGCAGCCGCCGGATCCGTCCCGCGATGGCGTCCTTCGTCAGCGGTGGGTCGGCGAGCGCCCCCAACTCCTCCAAGGACGCCTGACGGTGCGCCAGTCGCAGTTCGCCCGCGGAGGTCAGGTGGGCCGGCGCGTCGTCGGCGAGGATCTCCAGGGCCCGGGTCACCCGGGCGGCCGCGGCGACCGCCGCGCGGGCGGAGCGGCGCAGGTTGGCGTCGTCGAAGTTGGCGAGCCGGTTGGCCGTCGCCCGCACCTCGCGGCGGACCCGCCGCTCCTCCCACGTCAGCACGCTGGAATGTGCTCCTATCCGGGTGAGCAGCGCCGCGATCGCGTCACCGTCCTTGACCACCACCCGGTCGACCTGGCGTACCTCGCGGTTCTTGGCGGTGACCCCGAGCCGCCGGGCAGCGCCGACCAGGGCCAGCGCGGCCTCCGGACCGGGACAGGTGATCTCCAGCGCCGAGGAGCGGCCGGGCTCGGTCAGCGAGCCGTGTGCCAGGAACGCGCCCCGCCAGGCGGCGACCGCGCAGCAGACCCCGGCCGCCACGACGTGCGGGGGCAGTCCCCGCACCGGGCGGCCCCGGACGTCGAGCAACCCGGTCTGGCGGGCCAGTGACTCGCCGTCCTTGACCACCCGCACGATGTAGTGGCTGCCCTTGCGCAGCCCGCCGGAGGCGAGCACGTGGATCTCGCTGGAGTAGCCGTAGACGTCGGCGATCTCCCGGCGCAGCCGCCGTGCGGCCGCCCCGGTGTCGAGCTCCGCCTCGACCACCACCCGGCCCGAGACGATGTGCAGCCCGCCGGAAAAGCGCAGCAGGGCGGCCATCTCCGCCCTGCGACAGCAGGGCTTGGGCACGTCGACCCGGCTCAGCTCGTCCTTGACCGCTGCCGTCATCGCCATGTGCGTCCCCTCACCGGACCCGGGCCGGCACTGCGCCGGTCATTTCGTACGTGTTCAACGATCGGCGCCCAGGACAGGCACCAGGGCCGCGCCCAGAGCTGCCGGATCGTGCCGGGCGGAGCCGTCGGCGCGGGCGATCTGGGCGAGCAGGAGTCGGGCACCCAGCGATTCTGCCGCACCCTGCACCGGTGTGGGATCTCCTACCATTTTTCCATCCGCGAGCACGAGGTCCACCTTCAGCTCCGGCAGGTACCAGCGCAGGGCGGCGAGGTGGTCGGCGACGGAGAGGCCGAGTGTCTCCTGGTCGGTGGCGAGGTTGAGCGTCACGAGCCGGCGGGCCGGGCTGGTGACGATCGCGGCGGCGAGTCCCGGCACCAGCAGATGCGGCAGGACGCTGGTGTACCAGCTGCCGGGCCCGAAGACGAGCCAGTCCGCCTCCCCGATCGCGGTGACGGCCTCGGCGCAGGGGGCGGGCGCCGCGGGGGTCAGCCGCACCGACTCGACATGTCCGGGGGTGCTCGCGACCTGGTGCTGGCCGCGCACGATGCTGACCTCGTCGGGCCGGAGCGGGTCGACGCCCCGGACCCGGGCCTCGATGCCGACGGGTTCCCGGGACATTGGCAGCACCCGCCCGACGGCGTTGAGCATCGACGCGGCGTGGTCGAGCGCGGCCACCGGGTCGCCGAGGAGCTCCATCAGACCGCAGAGCAGCAGATTGCCCACGGCGTGGCCGGCGAGTTCGTCGGGACCGGGTCCGACGCCGGCAGCGGCGAAGCGGTGCTCGAAGAGACGGGCGCTGTGCCGGTGCAGTGGCCGGTCCCCGGCGAGCGCCACCAGAGCCTTGCGCAGGTCCCCGGGGGGCAGTCCACCCCGCTGGGCCCGCAGCCGGCCGCTGGAGCCGCCGTCGTCACCGACGGTGACAACAGCTGTCAGCTCCAGATCCAGCTCGGCGGCGCAGCCCCGCAACGCGCCCAGGGAGGCGGCCAGTCCGCGGCCGCCACCGAAGGCCACCACCTTGATCCGGCTCATTCCCGCCCCAGGTCGCGGTGCTGGGCGTTCGCGGCGAGCCGGGCGGCGCGCAGCCGGGACGCGAGCTCCTCGGCGATCGCCACGCTGCGGTGCTTGCCGCCGGTGCAGCCGACGGCGACGGTGAGGTAGCGCTTGCCTTCCCGTTCGAAGCCCGGGCTGGTGTCGCCGATGAGCTGGGCGTACGTCTCCACGAACGCCTCCGCGCCGTCCTGGCCCAGCACGTAGCGGCTGACGTCGGATTCCCGGCCGGTGTGCTCGCGCAGTTCGGGCACCCAGTACGGGTTGGGCAGGAACCGGGCGTCGAGGACGAAGTCCGCGTCCGGCGGCAGGCCGTACTTGAACCCGAAGGAGAGCACGGTGACCCGCAACCGGCGGGCGTCCTCGCCGCCGAAGAGCTCCTCGACCCGGCGACGCAGCTGGTTGACGTTGAGCTGACTGGTATCGATGATCACATCGGCCAGGTCACGGGCCTCCTCCAGCAGTCCGCGCTCCACGGCGATGCCGTCGGCGAGGCGGCCCTCTCCCTGCAGCGGGTGCGAGCGGCGGACGCTCTCGAAGCGCCGGATCAGCACGTCGTCGTCGGCTTCGACGAAGACCACCTGGGGCTGGAATCCGCGCTCCTTGAGTGCCCGGATCGCGCCGGCCAGGTCGGTGGAGAAGGCCCGGGACCGTACGTCCAGGACCATCGCCGCCCGGCGGGCGGCGCCGCCGGCGGCGAAGACGAGCTCCGCCATTTCGATCATGAGGGCCTGGGGCAGGTTGTCGACCACGTAGAAGCCGACGTTCTCCAGTGCCCTGGCAACAGTGCTGCGGCCGCCGCCGGAGAGGCCGGTGACGACGACGAGGGTGGTGTCCGCCCGGTTCGCCTGCGCCCCGCCGGCGGGTGTCGCTTCGGACTCGGCGCTCTGGCTCATCCGCTCCATCACTCCCTGTGTGACCTGTCGCCCGCCGTCGCGGGACCCCGAGCCGGGGTGACCGGCCGATCTTCGACTCTAGCCGTCTGCGCCGCCACCCCCGGCCAAGGCGCGTGGTATCCGGCCGGGCGGGCACGGCCCGGGCGATCGCCACGACCGCTACCGGCGGGTACGGGCGCACCCGCGACCCGGAAGCGATCCGCCTTTCGGCCATACGCCCGCGAAAACAGACCCATTTCTCTGCCCGATCTGTGCTGTGACCGAAAGCCGAGCATCGGATATTGATGTAGGAAAATCGGCTGCCGTAGCATCAGCCATCCGCCGTACCCGGAATTCCGTACGATCGAACGGACGTGCAAAGTGAGCATTACGGACGACGACCGTCAATACCAGGTGGTAATCAACGACGAAGAGCAGTATTCGGTCTGGCCGGCCGAGACGCAGCCGCCGGCCGGCTGGCGCGGCGTCGGCGTGACGGGCGACCGGGCGAGCTGCCTGGCCCACGTCGACGAGGTCTGGACCGACCTTCGCCCGCGCAGTCTGCGGGAGTGGCTGGCAGACCGGCACTGACCCTGACCGACCCCCGACGGGCGCCGCGATCACTCGCGGCGCCCGTCGCGCTTGCCCAGCGACCACTAGCGTGAACTGGGAATATGCATCCCCTACCGGTGCCGGTACCCATCGGCCTGCCGCCCGCCGCAGCCGCGGAGATCCTCATGCGGACACCCCCGGCAAGGCCCTCCGGCAAGCGCGGCGACAGTGACGCAACCGACAACCAGCGCAGGTCCGACAAGAACAGCACCTCCGGCTCATAGGCCCGAAATCGCCCGAGATCATGAATATGCCGACCACGTAGACGACATTCTCACCGAACCGTTGACACGCATGGATCGGTCTCGTAATTTTCTGGGCACTCACCGGGCTCCCCCTCCGGAGAAAACAACGGCACCGCCGCCGGCGCAATGCGATGAACAACGCATTGGCCGACGGCATCGGCGCAATGTGCCACAGCGGCCCCGCCAGGAGGAAATAGACTGTGCTCTCCAATACCGGGAACACCCCCGCCGTCGGCAGCAGGACCCACGATCCCGCCGCCGGATCCCGGTGCCACGAGGCCGTACCACTACAGGAGGGGTTCCTCTTCCACAGCCGCTACGACAGCGGCGCGGGCGTCGACCTGATCCAGGTCGTGATCGACTTCCCCGCACCGGTCGACGTCGCGGCGCTCTCGGCGGCCTGGCAGCACGCCACCACCCGCCACGACGTGCTCCGCACCGGCTTCGACTGGCAGGGCGACCGGCTGGTCCAGCGCGTCGCACCCGAGGTCACCATCACCGTGCGACAGCAGGAACAACCCGGCCCGGTGGTCGACGGGGAACTGCCCACGGGATTCCTCGCCGCCGACCGCGCCGACGAGTTCAACCTCTCGGTAGCGCCGCTGCTGCGGCTGACCGTGCTGCACGGCCCCGCGGGTCCCCGGGTCCTGGTGATCACCTTCCACCACGCGATCCTCGACGGCCGTTCGCTGCACCTGCTGCTCACCGAGGTCTTCGCCGAGTACACCGCCCGGCGTACCGGCGCCGCCTGCCTGCTGCCCACGCGCCGCCCCTACCCCGACTTCACCCGCTGGTACGCGCAGCGCGACTCCGCCGGCGACCGCCGGTTCTGGCGGGAACTGCTTGGCGGCGGGCGAGGCTGGAGCGACCTGCCCCTGCGCCCCGCCAGCGACCTGCCGGCCCGGACCACCGCCACCGTCCGGGAAACCGGCACGCTGCTCGACCCGGCGGCCGGCACGGCACTGCGCCAGGCCGCGGCCGACGCCGGCGTCTCACCGGCGACGCTCGTGACCGCCGCCTGGGCGCTGCTGCTGCACCGCCACAGCGCCGCCGACGACGTCTGCTTCGGCACCGTCCGCAGCTGCCGGCGCGACAGCGTCGAGGGAGCCGAGAGCAGCATCGGCCTGCTGATCAACACCGTGCCGTTGCCGGTGACGGTCGACCCGCGCCGCCCGCTGCGCGAGTGGCTGCGCGACGTCCGCCGGCAGGTGGGGCGGATCCGGCCGCACCAGGCCACGTCCCTGGCGGAGATCACCGCCGCAGCCGGCCGGCCGGTGCAGGAACCGCTCTTCGAAACCGTGCTGATGTACGACCACCGGGAGCTGCAGAGCCTGCTCACCGAGACCGTGCCGGACTGGGACGGGCGGGTGCGCATCCACCGGCATCCCAGCAGCGCGGTCACCTGCTGCGTCTTCGGTGACACCCGGATGCGCATCCAGCTCTACCACGACCGGCGGCGGCTCGACGACACCGCCGCCGACCACCTGCTGCGCCAGTTCACCGCACTGCTGCGGGCGATGCCCGCCGGACTCGACGCCCCCGTGGCCGACCTGCCGCTGGCCGGCCCCGCCGAGACCGCACAGCTCGCCGCCTGGTCACGGCGACGCCCGGCGTACGGGGCCGGCACCACCATCGGGTCGCTCTTCGCCGACCAGGTCCGCAGCCGACCCGGCAAGGTCGCCGTCGCCGGGCCGGACGCCGCGCTGACGTACGCCGAACTCGACGCCCGCGCCAACCAGCTGGCGCACCTGCTGATCCGCCACGGCCTGCGCCCGGACACTCCGGTCGCGGTGGCGTTGCCCCGCTCGGTACGCCTGGTGGTGGCCCTGCTGGCGATCGTCAAGGCCGGCGGGGCGTACCTGGCGCTGGACCCGGCGGCGCCGGCGGCCCGCAACCGCGATCTGCTCGCCCGCAGCGGCGCCACCCTGACCCTGCTGGCGGGCGCGGGCCGCGACGGCGTGCCGGCCGGGCATCCGGTGCTCGACCTCGACGAGGTCGCCGCCGACACCGCCGCACAGCCGACCACCGCTCCCCCACCAGCGGCCGCCCCCGAAAGCCTCGCCTACCTCAGCTACACCTCCGGGTCGACCGGCGCGCCGAAGGCGGTGGCGGTGCCGCACCGGGCGGTCGCCCGGCTGGTGCGCCGACCCGGCTACCTGCGCCTCGGGCCGCGTCAGCGGGTCCTGCAGCTCGCCCCGGCCGGCTTCGACGCCGCCACCCTGGAGATCTGGGGCGCGCTGCTGACGGGTTCCCGGCTGGTCGTCGCCCCCGCCGGACCGCTCGGTCCCAAGGAGATCGTCGCCCTGGTCCGCGCCGAACGGATCACCGTCCTCTGGCTGACCGCGGGGCTCTTCCACCAGATGGTCGAACACGACCCGGCGGGTCTGGCGGGGGTCCGCCAGCTGCTGGCCGGCGGTGACGTGCTGGACCCCGATTCCGTACGCGCCGCCCTGCACCTGCGGGGCCGACGCCCGGTGATCAACGGGTACGGCCCGACGGAGAACACCACCTTCACCGCCTGCCACCCGATGACCACAGCGGCGCAGGTCCGCACCCCGGTGCCGATCGGGCGGCCGGTGCGCGGCAGCAGCGTGCACCTGCTCGACGCCGACCTGCGCCCGGTGCCGGTCGGTGTGCCGGGCGAGCTCTACACCGGCGGCGACGGGGTGGCGCGCGGCTACCACGGCGCCGCCGCCGCCACCGCCGACCGTTTCCTGCCCGACCCGTTCGCCGCCGAAGCGGGCGCCCGGATGTACCGCACCGGCGACCGGGCCCGCTGGCGGCCCGACGGGACGCTCGAATTCCTCGGGCGCACCGACCGCCAGGTCAAGATCCGGGGATTCCGGGTGGAGCCGGCCGAAGTGGAGTCGGTGCTGCGCGGCTGCCCGCAGGTCGGCGCCGTCGCCGTCGTCGTGGCGGGCACCGGCGAGCAGCGCCGGCTGGTCGCCTACCTCACGCCGGCGGACCGCGGCGACGCCGGGGCGGACGCCGGCGCCGATGTCGCCGCGGTGCGGGCCTGGGCCGAGGAGCGGCTGCCCGGGCATCTGCGCCCGGCCCTCTACCACCTGCTGCCGGCGCTGCCCCTGACCGCCAACGGCAAGCTGGACCGGGCGGCCCTGACCGCCGCGAACCCCGCCGCCGTCGCCCGGCATGCGCCGCCGGCCGCCCTGCCCGCCGGCGCCGCCCCCGCGGCCGAGTCGACCGTCGCCGGGCTCGCCCGGCTCTGGGGCGACCTGCTGGGCACACCCGCACCGGAGGCCGCCGCGGACTTCTTCGCCCTGGGCGGCAACTCGCTGCTCGCCACCAGGATGACCTTCCTCGTCACCGAACGGTTCGGCGTGGAGTTGCCGCTGCGCCGGGTCTACGACAACCCCGGACTGACCGCCCTCGCCGCCGAGATCGACCGGCGGATCTCCACCGGCGGGCGCCCGGCGGCGCCGATCACCGCCCGGGACCGGACGGCCTACCGCCACGGCCCCGCCCACCTGGTGCGGCCCGCCCCCGGTCCGTGGGCGATGTGGCGCTGGGTCGGGCTGCGCGCCGCCGGCTTCGGCATCGAGGAGCTGACCCGGCTCGGCGACCCGGCTCACGTGGCGGTCACCGACGAGCTACTCGCCGCCGAGGACCTCCTGCTGCGGGCAGAGCAGGAGGTCCTGGATGCGCTCCGCTGCGCCCGGCTGGCCGGCGACCGCGGCGACCGTGCCGCCTGGAACCGGGCCGAACGCGACGTGCGGCAGGGACGGCAGCCGCGGACCCTGCCCGTGCCGGGCCACGACGGCACACTTGACACGGCACTGGCGGCGCTCGCCGAGGCCCGCGACCGGTACGCCGGCGCGGAGGCGGCGTTCACCGGGTCGCATCACCGCGCCGTCGGGCGCGCCAGCGAAGCCCTGCGCCGGCAGGCCGCCGATCCGCTGCTGCGCGAGGCGATCACCTGGCAGAACAGGCGCGCGCTGCACACCGGGCTGGACCCGCTGGTCGCCGGCGCGGACCGACCACGAAGCTCCAAACAGCGCCAGCACGAGAGCCTGGTCGCCACCTACCTGCAGCGCTACCGGGCCAAGAACGACACCATCGGCTTCTTCGGCCCGGTGAACTGGGCCGAGGTCACACCGCAGTCGCAGGCGCTGCGGGTACGCCACGGCGCACAACCGCTGAGCCGACGGACCGTCTACTTCGAGAACTGGGCCATCGCCGAGCTCGCCGAGACACTCGCCGCCGACCTACCAGGGCTGCGGCCGTGGCTCGTACCGCGCCGGCTGCCATTCCTCACGGTCCGCGACGGCGCCCTGGCGCTGCCGCTGAGCCAGCCGGTCGCCCTGCCGTCGCTGGTCGCCCGGCTGCTGCGGGCCTGCGACGGCAGCCGTACCGCCGGTCAGATAGCCGCGGAGCTGGTCGCCGACGGCGCGGCCGACGACGCCGGGCAGGTCTACGACCTGCTGGCCCGGCTGCGCGACGACCGGCGGGTGACCTGGTCGCTGGAGGTGCCGAAGGAGGACCTCCTCCCGGAACGGGCGCTGGTCCGGCGGCTTCGCGCGGTCGACGACCCGGCCGTGCGCGGGCCGGCCCTGTCGGCGCTGCGGCAGCTGCTCGGCGCCCGCGCCGCCGTCGCCGCCGCCGCCGGCGACCCGGCACGGCTGGACACCGCCCTGGAGTCGCTGGAGCAGACCTTCACCGCGCTCACCGGTCGCACCGCGGTACGCCGCGCAGGCCAGGTCTACGCCGGCCGCACCCTGGTCTACGAGGACTGCCGTTCGGGTTCGCAGGTGAGCCTCTCCCCCGAGCTCGCCGGCACCCTCTGGCCGGGGCTGACCCCGCTGCTGGAGAGCGCCCGCTGGTTCACCTTCGCCGGTGCCGCGCTGTTCCGCCGGGCCTTCACCGAACGCTACCGGGAGCTGGTACGGCGCAGCGGCTCACCGACAGTGCCCTTCGCCGACTTCTGGCTCTGGGCCAACGACCTCCTCTTCGAAGCGCCGGAGAAGCTGCTGGCGCCCCTGGAGCGAGGGCTGCAGGAGCGCTGGGGCCGCATCCTGCGGCCGGAGCCCGGCCAACGGCGCGTCCAGCTCGACCCGGAGACCGTCGGCGCCGCCGCCGCCGAGGCGTTCGCCGCGCCACGGCCCGGCTGGGTGGGGGCGTACCAGCACAGCCCCGACGTCATGCTGGTCGCCGAGAGCCTCGAGGCGGTCAACCGCGGCGAGTTCCAGTGGGTCGTCGGCGAGGTGCACCCGGGGGTGAACACGCTGCGCTCGGCACTCTTCGTCGCCGAGCACCCCGACCCGGAGCAGCTGCGCGCGGCGATGACCGCCGACCTGCCCGGCCCGCGCGTCGCACTCGCCGCCACCGGCGAGGAGGGCGGCGCTCCCGCCCGGCTCACCGACAAGCTCGTCACCGATCGGGACCTGCGACTGGTCTTCGGCCACGACAGCTGCGGCCTGGATCCGCGTACTGCGCTCGCCGTCGGCGACTGCGTGCTGACCGAGCACGACGGTGCGCTCGTGGTGCGCAGCACCGACGGGCGGCACAGTCTGCCGCTGGCCGAAGTGGTCGGTGAAGCGGTGATGCTGCACCTGATCCAGCGCTTCGACATCCTGCCGCGCGCGGCCCACCAGCCCCGGGTGACCGTCGGCCGGGTCGTCATCGCCAGGGAGAGCTGGCGGCTGCGCGCCGCCGACCTCGACTTCGCCCGCATCGCCGACGAGGCCGAACGGTTCCGCCGGGTGCGCCGCTGGCAACGCGAGACCGACCTGCCCCGGTACGTCTTCGTCAAGACCCCGGTGGAGAAGAAGCCGTTCCTGCTCGACTTCGCCAGCCTGCCGGCGGTGGACGGGTTCGCCCGCGCGGTACGGCGCACCGTCGACGGGGCCGGCACCGACGCCACCCTACGGCTGAGCGAGATGCTGCCCGGCCCCGACCAGCTCTGGCTGACCGGACCGGACGGGGCCCGGCACACCGCCGAGCTCCGGATGGTCGCGGTGGACACCCGCACCCCGTCGACCGGCCCAGCCGGTGAGGAAGGACCGCGCTAGATGACCAGCGAGACCTTCGTGCTGCCCGCCTCCTCCACGCAGCGCCGGCTCTGGATGCTCGACCGGCTCTCCCCCGGCACACCCGAGTACAACATCGCCTGGTCGGTGCGGCTGACCGGAGCGTTGCGCGTGGCGGCGCTGACCGACGCGCTGACCTGGCTCACCGGGCGGCACGAGACGCTACGGACCACCTTCACCGCCACCGACGGCGAACCGTCACAGGTCATCCACCCGCCGCGGCCGGTCCGCCCGGCGGTGACCGACCTGACCCACCTGCCCGAACCGGCCCGCGCCCGGCGCCTGACCGAGCTCACCGACCACGAGGGACGCCGCCCCTTCGACCTGTCCACCGGGCCGCTGCTGCACTGCCACCTGGTCCGCACCGGCGCGCAGGAGCACCTGCTGATTCTGGTGGTGCACCACATCGTCGCCGACGGGTGGTCCTTCGGCACCTTCTTCGCGGAACTGGGCCACGCGTACGGCGAGCTGGCGGCCGGGCGGACACCGCACCTGCCGCCCCCGCCGATCCAGTACGCCGACTTCGCCGCCTGGCAACGCGAACAGCTCACCGCCGGCGGCTTCGCCGCCGACCTGGAGTACTGGCGGCAGGAGCTGACCGGCGCTCCGGCCCTGCTGGAGCTGCCCGCGGACCGTCCCCGTCCGACCGAGCAGAGCCCCGAAGGCGGGCTGGTCACCTTCGCGCTCCCCGCCGACCTGACCGCGCGGGTACGCGCCACCGCCCAGGCCGCCGGCACCAGTGTCTTCGCGGTGCTGCTCGCCGGCTTCCAGGCGCTGCTGCACCGGGTCACCGGCCAGGAGGATCTGCTGGTCGCGGTACCCGTCTCCGGGCGGACCCGACCGGAGACCGAGCAGGTCGTCGGCTTCTTCGCCAACACGCTGGCGCTGCGGGCCCGCTTCGACACCGCGCCGACCTTCGCGGCGCTGCTCGCCGCCGCCCGGGAGTCGGCCATCGCCGCCACCGCCCGGCAGGAGGCGCCCTTCGAGCAGCTCGTCGACGCCCTCAACCCGCCGCGCAGCCTCGCCTACGCGCCGCTGGTGCAGGTGATGTTCGCGCTGGAGGAGCCGCCGGAGCCGATGCGGGCCGGCGACGTGCGGATGACCCCGCGGCTGCGCGAGAACGGCACGGTGAAGTTCGACCTGACCCTCACCGTGGAGGACCGGCCGGAAGGGCTGCGGGGACGGCTGACCTACCGCCGGGAGCTCTTCGACGTCGCACGGATGCGGGGCCTCGCCGAGGCGTACCGGGCACTGCTGGCCGGGGCGACCGAGCGGCCGGACACTCCGGTCGCCGAGCTGCCGTTGCTGGCCCCGGCGGCGATCGAGTCGCTGCTGCGCCGCCGCGACGACGCCGGGGACGAGGTGGACCTCGCGCCCGGCGCGGAGCGGCTGCACCTGCCGGGCGCCGAGCCCCCGGCCGGCCCGGACGCGGTCGCGGTGGGCACCGCGTCGGGGGCGGCGCTGACGTACCGGCAGTTGGAGGTGCGCAGCAACCAGCTTGCCCAGCTGTTGCGGGCCGCCGGCGCGGGGCCGGACGTCGTGGTGGGGATCTGCCTGCCGGCGGGTCCGGACCTGATCACCGCGATCCTCGCCACCTGGAAGGCCGGGGCTGGTTACCTGCCGCTGGATCCGGGGCTGCCGGCGGCACGGATCGCCCTGATGCTCGACGACGCCCGCCCGGCGGTGGTGGTCAGTGACGCTTCCGCCGCGCCGAGCCTGCCGGACGATCTGCCGGCCGGGACCCGGCTGGTGCGACTCGACTCGGTGGACCTGGCTGCGCGGCCGGTCACTGCGCCGCAGGTCGCCGCCCACCCCGCCGCGCTCGCCTATCTGCTCTACACCTCCGGCTCCACCGGGACTCCCAAGGGCGTCGCGGTCACCCGCCGGTCGGTGGCCAATCTCCTCGCCACCACCGGCCGGCGGCTCGGGCTCACCCCCGCCGACCGGTTCGCGGCGATCACCACTGCCGCCTTCGACATCTCGGTGGTGGAGCTGGTGCTCCCCCTGCTGGCGGGCGCCCGGATCGAGATCATCGACGCGGCGACCAAACTGGACGCCGCCGCGCTGCGCGCCGAGCTCGCGGCCCGCGGCGTGACCGCCGTGCAGGCCACCCCGACCGGTTGGCGGATGCTGGCGACCGCCGATGGGGTGCCGCCGACAGTACGGATCCGGATCAGCGGCGGCGAGGCGCTGCCACGGGACCTGGCCGATGTGCTGCGAGCCGAGGATGCGGTGCTGCTCAACGGTTACGGCCCCACCGAGACCACCGTCTACTCCAGTATCGGCGCGGTGGGCACGAACGGTCCGGTCGACCTCGGCGACCCGGTCGAGGGCACCCGGCTGTACCTGCTCGACCCGGCCGGCCGGCCGGTCCCCCCCGGGGTGATCGGTGAATTGCACATCGGCGGCGCGGGCCTGGCCCGCGGCTACCACGGCCGGGCCGCCATGACGGCCGACCGGTTCCGTCCCGACCCGTTCGGCGGCAGGCCCGGTGCCCGGCTCTACGCCACCGGCGACCTGGCGCGCCGCCTGCCGGGGGGCACCCTTGAGCATCTGGGCCGCATCGACCACCAGGTGAAGCTGCGCGGATACCGGATCGAGCCCGCCGAGGTGGAGGCGGCCCTGCGCGAGCAGCCGGAGATCGCCGACGCGGTCGTGACGCTCTGGCAGGACGAGGACGACGCCCGCCTGGCCGCGCACGTGGTGCCGGCCGGAGTCGGCACCCCGTCCACAGGCGCCGCCTTCTCCGCCGAGGTCGACGTCGCCGCGCTCTGGCCCGGCATCCGCACGGCGCTGGCGCGCCGGCTGCCCGAGTACATGATCCCGGCGACGGTGGTGGCGCTGCCGCAGCTGCCCCGCACCGCGAGCGGAAAGGTCGACCGGGCGGCCCTGCCCCGGCCGACCTGGCGGGAAGCGGTCAACGACCGGTACGTCAACCCGCGTGATCCCGTGGAGCGCTCGGTGGCGGAGCTCTGGCGGGAGGTGCTCGGGCTGGAGCGCATCGGTGTGCACGACAACTTCTTCGCCCTCGGCGGGCACTCGCTCACCGCCACCCGGCTGACCGCCCGGATCCGCACCGAGTTCGGCGTGGAACTGCCGCTGCGCTCACTCTTCGCCGCACCGACCGTCGCCGCACTGGCCGTCCTGCTAACCGAGGCGGCCGCCGGCGCGACCGGACCGGCCGAGCGCATCGCGGGCCCAGCCGGTCCGGACCTGCTGGCCTCGCTCGACACCCTCTCCGACCAGCAGATCGACGAACTGCTCGACACCCTGATCGCCGAGGAGGAGTCATGAGCTCAGGCCGTACGCCACGGGGGCAGCAGCAGCGGGCTGTCGTCGTCGGTGCGGGACTGGCCGGGTCACTGGCGGCCTGCTTCCTGGCCCGGCGCGGTTACCAGGTGGATGTCTTCGAACGGCGTGCCGATCCACGGGCGGCGCCGGCCGGGGTGGCCGGACGTTCGATCAACCTCGGGCTCTCCGCCCGCGGAATGCGGGCACTGCGCGACGTGGGGCTCCTCGACGAGGTGCTCAAACGCTCAGTGCCGATGCGCGGCCGGGTGGTGCACCGTCCCGACGGCACGGTCCGGTTCCAGCCGTACGGGGTGGCCGAGCACCACATCCTGCACTCGGTGCTGCGCGACGAGCTGATCGCCCTGCTGGTCGACGCCGCCGACGCGCAACCCGGGGTGCGGTTCCACTTCGGCCGGCGGCTGGAGCTGCTCGACCGGGACTCCCCCACCGTCACCGTACGGCCGGTCGACGGCGGCGACCGGGTCACGGTCGCGGCGGACCTCGTCGTGGGCGCCGACGGGGCCTTCTCGGCCACCCGCCGCATGCTGCAGCACGGGCTGCGGGGCAGCCACTCCCAGACGGTGCTGGACTGGGGTTACAAGGAGCTGACCATCCCGCCCGATCCGCAGGGCCGCCCCCGGGTACGCCTGGAGGCGCTGCACGTCTGGCCCGCCGAACAGGGGCTGATGGTCGCCCACCCCAACCGGGACGCCTCGCTGACCTGTTCGCTCTTCCTGCCGTTCGACGGGCCGACCGGCTTCACCGCCCTGGACACCCCTGCGGCGATCCGGGGCTTCATCGCCCGGTACATGCCGGACGCGACGGCGCTGCTGCCCCGCCTGGTGGAGGAGTTCACCAGCCACCCCACCGGCGAGCTGGTGACCGTCCGGACGACGCCCTGGCAGCACGCCGGACGGGTGGTGCTGATCGGCGACGCCGCCCACGCCGTCTACCCCTTCTACGGGCAGGGCATGAACGCGGCGTTCGAGGACTGCCTGGTGCTGGACCGCTGCCTGGCGCGGGAGCCGGACCCCGCGGGCGCGCTCGCCGCCTTCGAAGCCACGCGCCGCCCGCACACCGACACCCTGGCCGAGCTCTCCACCCGGAACTTCGTGGAGCTGCGCGACCGGGTGCACCGGCCCGGCTACCACCTGCGGAGCCTCGCCGACCAGGCGCTGACCCGCCTCGCCCCCGAGGCGTGGGTCCCGCTGTACACGATGGTCGCGCACACCACCACGCCGTACGCCGAGGCGGTGGCCCGGGCGAAACGCCAGGACCGGCTCCTGGCTGCCGCCCTGACCGGCGCGGCCGCGGCCGGGGTGACGGCGCTCGCCGGCGCGGCGCGGGCGGTGGCCCGTCGACGGTCGCGGGGGCCGGGATGCTGACCCATGCCCGCCACCCGGAGCACGTCCTGGTCGAGCAGCGGGATCTGCTCACCGCCGACGTGCCCGCGCCGGTGGCCGACGTCGCCGCGCAACTGCGCGCGGTACTCGAGTGGGCGCGCGAGTACCTCTGCGGCCCCCATCCGGAACTGGGCCGCAAGGGCCCGGTCTGCCCGTTCGCGCAGGGGTCACTGGAGCGGGGCACCTTTTTCCTCGCCGTCCACCGTGGCGAGGCGCCCACCCCGGAGACGCTCGCGGAGACTCTGCTGATCTACCGGGACTGGTTCCGCGAGCTGCCGCCGGTGACCGGCCCGGCGGCCCAGTTCAAGACCGTCCTGCTCACCTTCCCGGACATGGCGCCGCAGTGGGCGCAGGCGGTGGTCGACGAGACCCAGGCCCGGCTCAAGCCCCGGTACGTCGCCGAAGGGCTGATGATCGGCGAGTTCCACGCCGGCCCGCCGGACAAGGGCGGCCTGTGGAACCCGGACTTCCGCCCGCTGCGATCACCGGTGCCGCTGCTGGCGATCCGGCACATGGTCGCCACCGACCTGCCGTTCCTGACCGACGACGCCGCAGCGCTGCGCAGCTACCTGCAGCGCTTCGGCACCGGCACCCCGGCCGTCCTGCGGCAACGCGCCGCTGCCGCCGCCCACCGGCTGGGCCTCACCCCCGAGGAGATCGGATGAGCGAGCCCGACGACAGCGCCGCCGCCAAGCGGGCCCGGCTGGCCCGGCTGCTGACCACCCGCAACGCCCGCCCGCGGCGCTACCCGCCCTCGTACGGTCAGCAGCGGCTCTGGTTCCTCGACCGGTTCCAGCCGGGCAACCCGGTGTACAACATCCCGGTCGCCTACCGGGTCGACGGACCGCTCGACGTGGCGGCGCTGCGGGAGGCGCTGCGGCTGGTCGTCGCCCGGCACGACACGCTGCGCACCACCTTCGCCGAGGTCGCCGGGGAGCCGGTGCAGGTGGTCAATCCCGGCCTGAGCTGTGAACTCGACCTCGTCGAGCCCGACGGGCCGGACCTGGCCGGCCGGCGTCTCAGCGCGGTCGAACTGGTGCGGGCGGAGGCGCGAGCGCCCTTCGACCTGGCCGCGGGGCCGCTGCTGCGGGCCCGGCTGATCCGGGTCGCCGCCGAGGAGCACTACCTCTCGCTCTGCCTGCACCACTGCATCTGCGACGCCTGGTCGTTGACCGTGCTCTTCGCCGAACTGCGTGCCGCGTACGCGGCGCTGCGTGCAGGCACTCCTCCCACGCTGGACCCACTGCCGGCGCAGTACGCCGACTTCGCCCGCTGGCAGCGGGAGAAGCTCTCCGAGGAGACGCTGCACCGCCAGCTCGACTACTGGAGCGGGCAGCTCACCGGCGCCCCGGCGCTGCTGACGCTCCCCACCGACCGACCGCGGCCGGCGATCGCGTCGTACCGGGGGCAGGTGCACTACTTCACCCTCGACGCCCCGCTCGCACGGCGACTGCGCCGCTTCAGCCAGGAGCAGGGCGTCACCATGTTCATGACGCTGCTGGCGGGCTTCGCCGCGCTGCTGTCGCGTTACAGCGGTCAGGACGACGTCGTCGTCGGCACCCCGATCGCCGGCCGGTCCCATCCGGACCTGGAGCCGCTGATCGGGTTCTTCGTCAACACGCTCGCACTGCGGATCCGCACCGACGGGGCACCGGATTTCCGGACCGTCCTGGGCCGGGCGAAGGAGGCGGCCCTGGGCGGTCTGGCCAACGCGGACCTGCCGTTCGAGAAGCTGGTGGAGCAGCTGCGGCCGGAGCGGAGCATGAGCCACGCCCCGGTCTTCCAGACCCAGCTGATCGTGCTCAACACCCCGCAGGGCGCGCTCGATCTGGCGGGCACCCGCGTCGCCTCGCTGCACGTCGACAGCGGCACCGCCAAGTTCGACCTGTCGCTGGTCGCCGAGGTCGGCGGCGAGGACGCGATGCGGCTCGCGATGGAGTACGACACCGCCCTGTTCGACGCCGCGACGGTCGAGCGCTTCGGACGGCATCTGCGCACCCTGCTGGAGGCCGCCGTGGCCGACCCGGGCCGGCAGGTCGCCGAGATCGGCCTGCTCAGTGACGCCGAGCGCTGGCAGACGGTGCTCGACTGGAACGCAACCGGATGCGAGCTGCCACCGGCGGCGACGGCGCTGGACCTCATCGAGGCGGCCCAGGAGCTGGGCGATTCGACGGTGACCGGCCCGGACGGGACGGTCACCGGCCGCCGGCTGCTGGAGGACGCCGCCCGGCTGGCGACGCTGCTGCGCCGCCGCGGCGTAGCGCCGGACACCCCGGTCGGGATCTGCCTGGACCGGGGCGTGAGGATGCTCGGCGCCGTACTCGGCAGCTGGCACGCCGGTGCCGGCTACCTGCCGCTGGACCCGGCGCTGCCGGCCGAGCGCCTGCGGTACATGCTGCAGGACTCGGGGGCGCGGGTGGTGGTTACCCGGCGGGCGGTGCGCGACAAGCTGGCCGGGACGTTGGCGACCGCGCCGGTGCTCATCTGCCTGGACGACGACGCCGCGGAGCTGACCGCCGCGCCGGCCGACACCCCGGCCGAGCCGATGCATCCGGATTCGCTCGCCTACCTGATCTACACCTCGGGCTCGACCGGGCGGCCCAAGGGGGTCGCCGTGCCACACCGGGGCGTGGTCAACCTCCTGGCGGCCTTCGGCGACGAGCTGGGACTCACCCCGGCCGACCGGTTCGCGGCGGTGACCACCCTCTCCTTCGACATCTCGGTGCTGGAGCTGCTGCTGCCGCTGGTGAGCGGCGCCCAGCTGGTCATCGTGGCGAGCGCGGTGGCGGGCGACGGCGCCGCGCTGCGCCGGCTCCTCGCCGAAGAGGGCGTCACGGCCATGCAGGCCACCCCGGCGACCTGGCGGCTGCTGCTGGCGGCGGGCGGGACACCGGCGGCGCTGCGGGTACGCCTCTGCGGCGGTGAGGCCCTCCCCCGCGACCTGGCCGACGCCCTCGCCGCCGACGGCGCGGCGCTGTGGAACTGCTACGGCCCGACCGAGACCACGGTCTGGTCCACCACCACCCGCACCACCGGCACCGGGCTGGTCGACCTTGGCCCGCCGATCGCCAACACCGAGATCTACCTGCTCGACGCGGCCGGCCGGCCCGTTCCGCCCGGAATCGTAGGGGAGGTCCACATCGGCGGGTACGGCGTGGTCCGCGGCTACCACGGCAGCGCCGGGCGTACCGCCGGGGTCTTCGTGCCGGACCCGTTCGGTGACCGGCCGGGCGCCCGGTTGTACGCCACCGGCGACCTGGCCCGGCGCCGCGCCGACGGCCGGCTGGAGTTCCTGGGGCGCGCCGACCACCAGGTCAAGGTGCGCGGCTTCCGGGTCGAGCTCGGCGAGATCGAGGAGACGCTGCGCGCCCACCGGCGCGTCGCCGACGCGGTTGTCACCACCTGGTCGGCCGGCCCGGAGGACGTACGGCTCGTCGGCTATCTGGTGCCGGCCGGTGACGAGCCGGCCGACGGGCTGCACGAGCAGCTGCGGGAGTGGCTCGCCTCCCGCCTGCCGGCGTACCTGATCCCGTCGGTGCTGATGCTGCTGCCGGCGCTGCCGCTCAACGCAAACGGCAAGACCGACCGCGGCGCCCTGCCCCCGCCCGACTGGCGCGCGGCGGCCGGCGCCGAGCCGGTGGCGCCACGCACCCCGGTGGAGGAGGTGCTCGCCGAGGTCTGGCAGGAGGTGCTCGGGGTGGCGCGGGTCGGCGCGGACGACAACTTCTTCGCCCTGGGCGGCCACTCCCTGCTCGCCACCCGGGCGCTCGGCCGCCTCGCCGAGATCTTCGAGATGGAGGTGCCGATCCGGTTGCTCTTCGAGACACCCACCGTCGCCGGGCTCGCCGCCGCGCTGACCCGGGCCGAACCCACGCCCGGGCACGTCGAGTCCGTCGCCCGGCTCCGGCGTGAGCTGGCCGGGCTCTCCACCGAGGAACTGCAGGCGCTGCTGGCGTCCGCGGAACCGACGAGCGGAGAGGGGGCGCCGCGGTGACGGACTCGACCAGCGCCGGCGCGGTGGACCGGGAGCGGCTGATCCGCGAGCTGCTCGCCCGCCGCGGTGTCGGGACCACCCGGAGCACCCCGGCGGTGCCGGTGCGTGCGGCGGGTGCCCGGGTGCCGCTCTCGTCGCTGCAGGAGGGGATCTGGTTCCTCGACCGCCTCGCGCCGGGCGGCGCGGCGTACCTCATCTCGACGGCGGCACGGCTCACCGGCGCGCTCGACGCGGCGGTGTTCGCCACCGCCGTGGAGACGGTGGTCGCCCGGCACGAGGCGCTGCGTACCGCGATCGTCGCGGACGCGAACGGCCGGGCCGAGCAGGTGGTGCTGCCGGCGGATGATCCCGCCTGCCGCGGGTTGCTCGCCTTCGACGACCTGAGCGACGACCCCGACCCGCAAAGCCGGGCGGCGCTGCTGCGCGACCGTGACGCCGAGACCGGCTTCGACCTCGGCGCCGCCCCGCTGCTGCGGGCCCGGTTGATCCGGCTCGGGCCCGACAGCCACCTCTTCGTGCTGGTCCTGCACCACATCATCGCCGACGAGCGGTCCCTGCAGATCGTGCTCGGCGAGATCCTCGACAGCCACCACCGGCTGGTCACCGGGCAGGCGCCGCTGCCACCGGTGGCGGTGCAGTACCCGGACCACGTTCTGCGGCACCACGAGAGCAGCGCGGCCGGCCTGGACCGGCAACGCGCGTACTGGGAGCAGCAGCTCGCGGGCATCTCCGGGCTGCTGGCGCTCCCCCTGGACCGGCCCCGGCCGGCGGCACCGGCCTTCGTCGGGGCGACGCTCCCCTTCCGCCTCGACGCCGAGCTGAGCGCGGCGGTCGGGGCCCTCGCCCGCAGCACCGGCTGCACCCTGTTCATGATCACGATGGCCGCCTTGAAGATCGCGCTGCGGCACTGGACCGGAGAGGACGACCTCTGTGTCGGCTCGCCGGTGACCACCCGTGCCACCCCCGCCCTGCAGTCGGTGGTCGGGCTGATGGTCAACAGCCTCCCGCTGCGCACCGACCTCTCCGCCGACCCGACCCTCGCCACCGTCCTGGATCGGGTACGCCGCACCTGCGTCGACGCGATGAGCAATGTGGACGTGCCGCTGGAGCAGCTGGTCGGGCTCGCCGGCGCCCCCCGCGACCCGGGGCTCAACCCGCTCTTCCAGGTGATGTGCGTGGTCGCCCCGCCACAGGCAGGTGGGGTACAGGACGGGCTGACGGCCACTCCCGTGGGAATCGGGCGCCGGACCGCCCGGCTGGACCTGACCCTGGTGCTCTTCGAGACCCGCCCCGAGCTCGTCGGGGGGATCGACTACCGCACCGACCTCTTCGACGAGGCAACCGTCGCGCGCTTCGCCGAACGCTTCACCCTCGCCCTGCGGGCCCTGACCGGCGACCGCGACCGGCGCCTCTCCGAACTGGAGCTGACTGGCCCAGTCGAGCGCGCGGAGCTGGCCGGCTGGCAGGGGCCGGCCCGCGACCACCCGGTCGACCGAGGGCTGCACGAACTGATCTCCGCGACCGCCCGCGCCCATCCGGACCACACCGCCGTCCGGGACGAGCAGGGCGCGCTCACCTACCGGGAACTCGACGCGCGGGCCCGCCGGCTGGCGTACCGGCTGCGGGCCGCGGGCGTCGGCCCCGAGGTGCCCGTCGGGCTCGTGCTGCCGTCCGGGCGCGCCGCCGTGGTCGGCATCCTCGCCGTCCTCCACGCCGGCGGCGCGTACCTGCCGCTGGACCCGGGGAGTCCGCCACAGCGGCTGGCCGCGCTGCTCGCCGACGCCGGCGCGCCGCTGGTCCTGACCGACCCGGCACACGCCGGGCGGCTCGGCGCGTACCGGGGTGAACTGATCGTGCTGACCCCCGACGGCCACAGTGCCGACGGCGCGCAGGTCGATCCCGTCCCGCTGCCGGCCTGCCATCCGGCGCAGGCGGCGTACGTCGTCTACACCTCGGGCTCCACCGGCCGGCCGAAGGGCGTGGTGGTGCCGCACCGCAACGCCGTCAACCTGACCTGTTCCTTCATCGAGGCGCACACCCTGACCCCCGCCGACCGGCTGCTGATGCTGCCGCCGCTGAGCTTCGACGCCTCCGTCGGCGACCTCTTCCCGGCGCTGGTGAGCGGGGCGACGCTGGTGCTGCACCCCCGGCCCGCCGAGCTGACCGGCCCGGAGCTGCTGCGCTTCGCCGCAGCCGAGCAGATCACCCTGGTCGACACCGCCGCGGCGCTCTGGGCCCGCTGGACCGCCGACCTGGAAGCCGAGGCCGTCGCCGGGTCCGCTGGCCGGCACCTCGACCCGGCCGCGGCGGACGGCGGCGCCTGCGTCGACACCGGCCGGCTGCGCGGGGTCATGATCGGCGGTGAGGCCGCGCCGACGGCGACCGTCCGGAGCTGGGCGCGGCTCACCGGCGGGCGGGTGCCCCTCTACAACCACTATGGGCCGACCGAGGGCACCGTCTGCGCCACGACCTACCGCACCCGCGACGGCGCCGAGCCGGCCGGCGCGCACCAGCTGCCCATCGGCACGCCGCTGCCGAACGTCACCGTGCACCTGCTCGACTCCGCCGGGCGCCCGGTACCGGTGGGCGCGACCGGCGAGGTCCACCTCGGCGGCGCCGCACCGGCCCGCGGGTACCTCGGCGCGGCCGCGCTCACCGCTGAACGCTTCGTCCCCGACCCGTTCGGCGCGCCCGGAGCCCGCCTCTACCGCACCGGCGACCTCGCCCGCCGGCGCTCCGACGGCACCCTCGACTTCCTTGGCCGCACCGACCGGCAGGTCAAGATCCGCGGTCACCGCATCGAGGTCGGCGAGATCGAGGCGGCCTGCCTGGAGCAGCCGGAGATCAGCCGGGCGCTGGTCACCGTCCACGACGACGGCAGCGGAGCCCGGCTGGTCGCCTACCTGGTCCCCGTCCCGGAGGCGACCGTCGGCGCGGCCGAGGTGCGCGTCGCGCTGCGCCGCCGGCTCCCCGCCCACCTTGTGCCGGCCGGCTACGCGCTCCTGCCGGAGCTGCCGCTCAACCGGCACGGCAAGGTCGACGAGCGGGCCCTGCCGCCACCGGCGTACGACGCCGGCGGCGAGCACCTGCCGCCGGCCACCGGCACCGAACGGGTCCTGGCCGGGATCTGGGCCGCGCTGCTGCCCGGCGGGCCACGCGACGGCGCCGCGATCGGACGCCGGGACAGCTTCTTCGACCTGGGTGGACACTCACTGCTCGCCGGACCGCTGACCACCCGCATCACCGAGGCACTCGGGGTACGGCTGCCGGTGCGGGCGCTCTTCGACACCCCCGACCTCGCGACCATGGCCGCCGCGATCGACGCCGCCGGCGCCGCGGGCGGTTCCGGTGCGGCCGGTCCCGCCCGCAGCGGAGCCTCCACCGCCCCCGGCGTACGCGACGACGCCATGCTTCCCGACGACGTCTGCGCCGCCCTGCCCACCGCGGCACCGGCCGCCGAGGCGCAGTCGGTGCTGCTGACCGGCGCCACCGGTTTCCTCGGCGCACACCTGCTCGCCGACTGGCTCACCCACAGCGACGCGGTGCTGCACTGCCTGGTCCGGGCCGGCTCCGCGCAGGCCGCCCTCGACCGGGTCCGGGCCAACCTCACCCGGTACGGCCGTTGGGACGACCGCTGGGCCGACCGCCTGGTCGGCGTCCCCGGTGACCTCGGCTCACCTCGGCTGGGCCTGAGCGTCCGGGACTTCGCAGAGCTGGCCGACTCCGTCGACGCGGTGGTGCACAACGGCGGCCTGGTCAACTTCCTGGCGCCCTACGAGCGGCTGCGCGCGGCGAACGTCGGGGGCACCCTCGAGGTGCTGCGACTGGCCGGCTCCGGTCGCCCCACCGCGCTGCACGTGGTCTCCACACTCGGGGTGTTCCTCACCCCGGACCGCACCGCCGCGGTGGTGCGCGAGACCGATTCCCCGGACGACTGCACCGGCCTCGGCGACGGCTACAACGCCGCCAAGTGGGCGGCCGACGCGCTGGCCCGGGCGGCCCGCGACCGCGGGCTGGCGGTGACCGTCCACCGGCCGGCCCGGATCACCGGCCACGCGCTGACGGGAACCGGCAACGCCGACGACTACTTCACCCGGCTGCTGCGCAGCTTCGTGGGGCTCGGCGCGGTACCGGAACTGACCGACGACCCGCTGGACCTCGCGCCCGTCGATCACGTCGCCGCCGGGATCGGGCACCTGAGCCGCTCAGCGCGCCACTGGGGGCGGGACTTCCACTTCTACAACAACCGCACCATTTCCTTCGCCGAGCTGGCGGAGGCGCTGCGCACGTACGGCTTCCCGGTGCGACTGTCGCCCTATCCACAGTGGCGTGCGGCGCTGCTGAACCGGCCGGACCTGCCGCTGGCGCCCTTCACCCCGCTCTTCGGGCCGCAGGCGCCACCGCGTACCCAGCCCACCTTCGACTGCACGGCGACCGAGACGGCGCTGGCCCCGGCCGGCCTGGTCTGCCCGCCCGCCGATGCCCGGCTGATCCACACCTATCTGGACTGGTGCGTGCGGGCCGGACTGCTCGACCGCCCGCCGGCACGTGTCCCCCGTCCCCGAACCCCGGAGCCCCGATGACCCCGCCGGTCCACCTCCGTCTGCTGATCACCGTCTGGCTCGGTCAGCTCGTCTCGCTGATCGGGTCCAGCCTGACCGGCTTCGTGCTCGGCGTCTGGGTCTACCAGCGGACCGGGTCGGTCACCCAGTTCTCGCTGATCTTCCTGGCGTCGTCGCTGCCGGTGCTGCTCACCGCCCCCCTCGCCGGGGTGCTCGCCGACCGCTACGACCGGCGGCGGCTGATGCTCGTCAGCGACTTCGGCGCGGCGACCGGCACCGCGATCCTCGCCGCGCTGGTCGCCACCGGGAACCTCGCCGTCTGGCACATCTATCTGATCACCGCGATCAGCACCGCCTGCTCGACGGTGCAGCAGGTCAGCTACCAGTCGATGACCCCGGCCCTGGTCGGGCGCAGGCACCTGGCCCGGTTCAACGGGCTGATGCAGATATCGCGCGCGGTGCAGATCGCCGCGCCGCTGATCGCCGGCACCCTGGTCGTCACCATCGGCGTCGCCGGCGTGATGGCGATCGACCTCGGCACCTTCGCCGTCGGCTGGCTGATCCTGCTGCTGGTCCGGCTGCCCGACACCATCACCCGGCCCGCCGCCCCGCGGGACCGCCGGCCGCTGCTGCCCGACGCCCTGGCCGGCTGGCAGCACCTGCGCCGCCGCCGCGGCCTGTTCCAGCTGATGGTCCTCTTCGCCGGCTACAACTTCTTCTTCGGCATCGCCGGGGTGCTGGTGCAGCCGCTGATCCTCTCCTTCTCCTCGCCCGACACCCTCGGCGTGCTGATGTTCGCCGGCGGGGCGGGGCTCTTCGCCGGCAGCCTGGTGATGGGGGCCTGGGGCGGAACCCGCCGCCGCATCCACACCGTCTTCGGTGGCCTGGCGCTCGGCGGTGTCGCGCTCGCCCTGCACTCGCTGGCCCCGTCGCCCTGGCTGATCGCCGTGGTGGCGCCGCTCTTCCTCGCCACCCTGCCGGTTGTCAACAGCTCCACCATGACGCTGCTGCAGACCAAGACCGAGCCCGAGGTGCTCGGCCGGGTGCTGGCCGCCGCCCGGCTGGTCGGCGAGTCGACAGTGCCACTGGCGTACGTGCTCGCCGGCCCGATCGCCGACGGCATCTTCGAACCACTGATGCGCCCCGACGGCGCGCTGGCCGCCACCGTGGGGTCGGTGATCGGCACCGGCGACGGGCGGGGCACCGCGCTGGTCTTCGCGGTGACCGGGGTGCTGATGGTGGTGGTCGTGGCGATCGGCCTGACCCGCCCGGCGCTGCGGCACGTCGACGATCTGCCCGACGCCGAGCCCGTGGCGCCGGCCCCGGCCGAAGCCGTCCCGGCCGATCCCACGGTTGAACCGGGCCCGGCCGAGGTCACGGTTGAACCGGCCCCGGCCACATCGGAGACCGCGAGTGTGCCCGGCGGCGACGCCGGCGCCCGCTGATCCCTCGCCCCCACTGCTAAGGAGCCGACATGCCGGTCCCGGTCCAGCCCGAGGAGCTGCGCCAGTTCACCGTCACCGACCAGGCGCCCGCCGCGCACCTGGACCTGCTCAACGCCCTCGGTTTCCGCAGCGCCGTCGCCGGGCTGCGGCTCGGGGTCTTCGAGGCCCTGGCCGCCGGGCCGCTGCCCGTGGCCGACCTGGCCCGCCGCACCGGCACCGACGCGTACGCCCTCCGGCTGCTCGCCGACGCCCTGGTCGGCTTCGGCTACCTCACCGGCTCCGCCACGGGGTACGCCAACAGCGCCAACACCACCCGGTGGCTGCTACGCGACGCGCCGGAGAGCTTCGCGCCGGTGCTCGCCTTCTGGGGGGCGGTCGTCACCGAACGCTGGACCGACCTGGAGGAGTCGATGCGCAGCGGCCTGCCGCGCCGGGACTTCTACCCGTGGCTGGAGCAACGGCCGGAAACCCTCGCCGACTTCCAGACGATGCTGCGCCGACTCGCGGCCTGGCTCGCCCCGGAGATCGTCGAGCTGATCCCGGCGCCGCCGCCGGCGGGCCGACTGCTGGACATCGGGGGCGGGCACGCCGGCTACAGCATCGCCTTCTGCCGGCGCTACCCGAAGCTGCGGGCAACGGTGCTGGACCTGCCCGGCGCGCTGGCCCAGGGCGCCCCGGCGATCACCGCAGCCGGACTCACCGAACGGATCACCGCCCTGCCGGGCGACCTGTCAACCGTCGACCTCGGCGCCGACCACGACCTGGCGCTGCTGTTCAACATCGTGCACGGCTACCCGGACACCGAGGTCGGCGCGCTGCTCAAGCGAGTGGCGGCCGCGGTGCGCCCGGGCGGCCGGGTGGCGCTGCTGGAACCACTGGCCGAGGTGCCGCAACGGCCGGCGGGGACGGCCGACTCGTTCGTGCGGGCATTCAGCCTCAACCTCTTCCACACCCAGGGCGGGCGCGCGTACAGCTTCACCGAACTGTCGGAACTGCTGACCGCTGCGGGCTTCACGCAGGTGACCCAGCACCTGCTGCGCGGTTCGGAGGCCGACCACCTCGTCCTCGCCGTCCGGGCCGACTGACCGGGGGCGATGCCGCGACTGGCCCGGCCGGGGGCCACGAAGCCGGTCCGCACAGGTGGGCCGGCACGGCTCACGGGTCGGGGGTGACCTCGGCGGTGAGGAAGATCTGCACCTCCCCGGGGGTCGGGGCGGCCGGCTGGTAGAGGCGCACATCCTCGACCCAGACCGTGAAGCCCGCGTCGGCGAGCACCCGGCGCAGCTGCTGACGCGGCCAGCCGCTGACCCGTACCGGCACGTCGAGAAAGGAAAAGGGCTCGTCGTCGGCGTCGGTCTCCACCATCGCGAGGACCAGCAGCCCGTCGGGGCGCAGGCACTCACGGAGCCGGGCCAGGGCCCGCCGGATCTCCACCCGGGGCAGCATCGGCAGGGTGAAGAGCGCCACGACCGCGTCGAAGGGCCCCAGTCGCGGGTCGACGTCGCGCACATCGCACTGCAGGAACGTCGCCTCCGGAACATTGCGGCGTGCCAGTTCGAGCATCACCGGCGAGATGTCGATGCCGGTGACCGCGCAGCCGGCGTCAACGAGAGCACGGGCCGTCGGCAGCCCGCTGCCGCAGCCGACGTCGAGAACCCGGGCCCCGGCCGGCAGCCGCCCCAGCAGCAACTCGACAACGTCCTGCTGCCCGTCGTTGCGGGCGAACGCCTCCTGGTACCGCGCACCGATCAGGTCGAAGGCTGCTGCCGGCTCGTGGCGATGGCGCGACCGGGCGTCGTCGGCGGCGAGGGTGACGTCCATGAGCGAGCACGTTATCCACGGCGCTCCGGCAGGGGCGTCCTCAACCCGACAGTTGCGGCTACCCGGCTGTTCCCCCCGCCCGGTCGACGCGCGGTGCCGACGCCGGCTCAGGACGCGGCGGGCTGTGACCCGCCGCCGAGCGCGGCGACGATCGCCTCGGCGGTGCGTCGGCCGATCCCCGGCACCTCGGTGATCTCCTCGACGGTGGCCGCCGAGAGCCGCTTGAGGGAGCCGAAGTGCGTCAGCAGCGCCTTGCGCCGCACCTCGCCCAGCCCTGGCACGTGGTCCAGCGC